>Ga0209181_10001839_pt1 | contig 35762 bp, 17 predicted proteins | sample MAT05_FD_187208 | JGI IMG/M metagenome (GOLD analysis project Ga0209181, IMG submission 187208) | Freshwater microbial communities from Lake Fryxell liftoff mats and glacier meltwater in Antarctica - MAT-05 (SPAdes) (version 2) | ecosystem: Environmental > Aquatic > Freshwater > Ice > Liftoff... | reverse complement strand
TATTCTTACGCTAACATGCTCAGCACAAGAATGGTGAATACCAAATAGCTAGACCTCAATACTACAACGGAAGTTGATTGCTGTTTGCAAGCTTCAGTCCAGTTCCAGCAATATAGGGACACGATACCGAAATCCGTAGGCGGTTTGGGCAGGCAAATTTAGCGCAGGCTCAAACGCCATAATTTTGGCAACTTTGACGGCAAAGTCCGAATCTAAATCCCCAGTTTCAGACGGTGTAGGGTAGCGGATTCCTTGCTGATGCCGCAACAGCCGAGCCAGTGCATGAAGAATGGCGATCGCCCCTTCTCCTCCATCATTGGGCAGCACCGCTGCATCAAAATTCACCTGCCGCAGCAGGAGGTCGATTGCCTTACTGAGTACCCGATAGGTTGTCAGGCGATCGCCGCCTGCGAGGTTGGCATAAAGTGCAGCCTCCAGATACCAAGCCGGAATTGGGCTATTGAGGGACTCGCGTCGTTCTTGCGGCAGTGGCGCGAACGGATCGAGGATTACGGCATTACTGTCGCCCCACTGGCGATCCAGAAATTCGATCCACTGGGTTGAGACCTGTTGGATCACATCACCGCCTGTCTCATACCAATCTTGGCAGGCGATCGCCCCTGTTTTCGCCTGCCAACCTCCCCACGCTAGGTCATATAGATCATCTTGGTCGGTGAATCCAGCCACGCCTTCAGCCCTCCACCGATAGGCTAGCCGGAACGGACCGACCACGCCTGTGGCTTGCTCATAGCCTGCCTGTGCATCTGCCCAGAATTGATGCACCGTTGCGTCGCCGGCGCGCTGCTGCCACGCCAATGATGAGCCTCGAAATTTGCGATCGCCATTGGCTAGCACCTGTAGATCTCGCTGGCTCAGGTTGTAGGGCGACACCGGGTCTGCCGACAGCACCACATCACCAATCGAGAGGATATGGGGTGCAGGCTCCTGAGTGCCTATAGCGAAACGAGTCGGCAACGTCGGGGTAGACAGTCGGATAGGCGGTGCTCCGACATAGTGAATCGACAGAGTTGCGGTATTTTGGGTCACCAGAAATTCATATTGCTGGATGGGTGCCTGTTGACTAGGGGTAAGCGGCAGTGCCCCACTATTCTGTTGGGAGACAGACAGCAAGAAATCACTCCAGCTCAGGGTGCGGGTCTGAAACTGCCCACCAGTTGTCGGCAAGACGGTTTCCCAAAACCAGCTTGCACCATCCTGTAGCCGCAGCCTGACGAGGCTGCTTGCGGCGTAAAATACTGGCGCGGGAGCGGTGCCAAAGCTGCCCAACAGTCTGGCTCCAGCCACCCCTAGGTTGGATGTCAGCGTGAAGGTTTCGACCAGCGGGTGCAGCGCATTTACCACAACGTTTTGGCGGAGCCGCGTCGCCACACCAGCTCCCTGCATAACGGTTTCGCTGCTGCCACCAGCTGGATGCCATTCAGTAGCCGTGCTCCATTGCAGAAAGTCTTGCCCCGCGATCGCCTGGATCGACAGGGTTGGGGTGGTGAGGGCGATCGCGGCTTCCCATCGGGCTTCCCCCGACTGGAGCACGAGGGTGGCAATCGCTTCCACGTTGGCCGCTAGCTCTACTAGGATTTCACTATTGGGTGCGATCGCCGGGGTGACTTCAGTTTGTTGGAACTCAACGGCTCCATTCTGGCTACCGGGCGGCAGGTACAGGTTTGTCACACCATCGAACAACCGCAATACGGTCAGGAATCGGGATTCAAGCGTTGATACAATCCGCACACCTGGAAAATTCAGGACATCCTGCCCCGGTTCCTTGCGCCACAGATATATTGATTGCCCTAGGTCGAAATTTTCAGCCGTATTGCTTGCCGCATCTGATGCCCGAGTCCACTGGGTTTCACCTGTTAGGTTAGCGATTTGCCGGAACGATGCCGCCGCTAGTCGCAAGGTTTCGATTCGAGCGATACGTTCTCCAGGTTCAACAATCCGGCGGTAAGGAATCAAATCAACCGCTGACCCCGCTGGAATATTGCCTAGGCGGCGGGTGTAGGCGACTCGATAGAGTCCATTGATCGAACTTGCGAGCCTGATAGTTCCAGGGGATGGCATAATTTGAGTATTGTGCGGCCTATATTTGCATGATATTGCCAATTCAGGTTGCTGGACTGTCGGCCATCGTGGCGATCGCCGCTGTAAAGCGTCCAGGCACAGGGCAAGCCTAATCCCACAGCTGCATTTTCCAGCGAGAACCAGCCCTGCACCTCAGCAATATGCCACCGGTTCGTCGCGTCTCATCCCCCATCAAAACCATCAACTCCGTCAGCCCGATCAAATCCTATGGGACGGCGAGGGATTTGCGTGACTTCCTGCAAGAAACGCTTCGACATCAATCCTCCCGACTATCGGCGGCAGACCTGCGGCGCATCAGTAAGGCAATTGTGGTGCGGCGAGCGATTCGGCGCATTGGCAACGGAGTCTTATCAATGCCATGGACTATCCTGCCGCCCGAAGACTTGATCCGAGACCCAGATGCGATCGCCCAAGCCAAGCGACTGCGCAGCGCCCTCAAGCAGCCCAACCGCGAAGAGCACAACCTCTACTCAAAATTTGTGCGAGCAATTGTGCACGAAATCATCACCATTGGCGTAGCGGCGGTTGAGCGCCATTTGGGCGATCCAGGTGATCCGGGAGCTCAAGCTTTCTGGCTATTTCTAGCAAACGCCAACAACATTCAACTGAATCAAGCCTGGAGCCCACAGATTGCCGGGATTGAGCCACGCTTTTTTGACTATGGGGGGGCTGGCAGCAGTTTATTGGGTGGGATGCCGATCTTTACAGAAGATATGTTTTTGATCCAGATGGATACCAACACTTACGAGCTAGTGCCACCTAGCCCGCTGGAACTTGCCTACCACATGATCCAAGCATGGCTGGGGTTGGGAGAATTTCAGAACATTACCACCAGTCAAGCCGTGCGGGAATATATCCTGGTGCTGAAGGGAGCTGACCAAAACGATGTAGATGCCTTTCGGGCGTACTGGGAGTCTGATGTGGAAGGATCGGGCAAGATCCCGATTCTCGGTGGTGAGGGCATTCAGGTTGAAAAGCTGGGTGCGCGCAATGATGACGAGCTGTACCTCCGCTACACCGACTACATTTTGAGGATCATTGCGGTAGCGTTTGACCTATCGAACCGTGACTACGGCATCACCGAACACGATAACCGTGCGACTGCCGGGGTGGCAGCCGATACAGTGTTTCAAGATGCGATCTTACCAATGGGGCTATGCATTAGGGAACACCTAGAACTGGAGGTAATTAATTACTACTTTCCTGGCTTTCGTCTGGAAATTACCGACACCGAACCACGGTCTCAGGAGCAGGAAGCCGCCACCGCAACAGAACTATTCAAAGAGCGGTTGATCTCACGCAATGAGGCTCGGATGCGCTCCGGCCATGAAGCGCTACCTGGTGGGGACTTGTTTGCCGATGGGCTGGCGGTGCCGACTGAAGAAGATGTGGGAGATGCCCAGCAGTCCACACGTTCTGTTTCAGTGGCGGCCAGTCGGCGGGTTCAAAAAGCGAAAACACAAGATGCGATCGCCCAGCAGCTACGGCTGTTTTGATGATTGGTTCTGGAACATTTGAGGATAATGATGAGCGCGATCGGCCCTCTCCACCACATTGGTTCTGCTTGGACGCTATGGCCTCCTTACGAAACTCGCAACGGCCTCAACATCGTGCGGGGCAGTCGAAAAATTACGCACGATATTCTTACGGTTTGCTTGCTGCGCCGAGGAGAAGATCCAATCCACCCCGACCTGGGCATCTCGCCTCGGTTGTTTGAGCCGCTGTCGGGATATGCACCACAATTTTGGATCTACAACATCCAGCAGGAAATCTTGAAGTGGGTCGCAGGGATTCAGCAACTCTATGTGGATGTGGGCGAGTTTAAAGATTATCGAAACGACTTAACCGCCACGATTCAATTTGTCCCTCTTGAAGAACCCGATATCCATGTGCTGACGTTTGGCTATTACGCCTACCAGGGCGCAATTTGGAACCAAGGCATAGACCAACTGCTCAACAGCATTCAGCTGGACGGAGAGCCTTTTAGGCTAACTCTTTGATGTACGAACAATACTTTCGTCTAAGCGAATATCTTGATCAAGACGCTAGCCTGATTCAGTCGCGACGACTCTACAGCCTAGATGAAAACGCACTCTACAGCGCCATCATGGACAGGCTGGCTCAGCCATTGCCCAATGGCGAAGAGTCGCCCTTTAGCTCCAGATCCCCAACCACCGCGCACGCCATCCTAACGGGCGGAATGGCCTACTATCAATCTGTCCTGGCAGAGGAGTTCAACCATGTGCCAGATCGAACCTTGATTTTGCTGCTGCGGCTGATGGGCACGCGGATGTCGATCGCAGAATATCCAGTCATCAATCAAGTATTCCGCCGTGCCCCCGAGTCCTTGCTGGCAGGCATCCCGGCCATCATCCCGCTAAACTTAGAGGTGCGAAGCCAGTACGATCCAACGCTATCGGTCTACACGAGTCTAGCGACCAGCATGGAGGGAACCGCAGGGGTAGATGAGGTTGAGCGGGAAGGAGTACATTTTGTCAACGTACCGTGTAGAGTTAGCCGGATTGGAGCGCTGCCAAATGTTCGGCTCCGCGAGTTTACGTTACTGCCGCGATCGCTGCCATTTGTGTCAGAGTCTTTCAACGATGGACGTATTGTAAACCCTGGGCGTGATGCTGAAACCCTGGTAGAGGCAGTGCTGCGGGCGCGAGAAGATTTCAGGACGGGGTTAAGGTGCGTGACGGCACGAGACTATGAATTTGCGGCCAAGCTGGTGGGGGCGCAGAAGGTCAGGGTGATGGTGGGGTTCTCTCCAGGCGCTGCGGGGTATTTCGGTAGCCTCACCAGCGTTGTGGTCTATCCACCTGACATTACCCCTTCGGTGGACGCCATCTTGGCGGAGCGGGTGCTGGCAAACCGTCAAATCTTCACGCTTCCTGCCGAAATTATCCCGATTGATGGCGTGATCAAACCACGGGTTGTCCCCAATCTTTCAAACCTGGAGGTATTTAATCTGGTGGCGACCGCGATCGCCACCGAGGTTAATCCACCGTACGGTAACTGGGGCGACAGCAATTTTGCCCAGACGGTGGCGATCGCCTGTGAGCGACAGGTCGGCATCTTTGGGGTACCCGAAATCAGCCTGCGCCATACTATCACCGGTGAGCCATTGGAATCCCTGGACATTCAGCCGTGGCAGCTTTTAGAAATCCAAAGCACCCTCCAGGTAGAACCGCTCCGTACCTAGTGGTCAATCTGCTGCTTTTGGGTTTGGTTCAAGACGATTTCATGCAACAGCACCACGCCTCGATGCTGGATGCCTCGTAGATATTTTGCCTGATACGTCACGTTGTTCCACAGCAGCACGGTTCCTTCATGTAGCTGGTCTAACCGCAGATCTTCAGCCGAAATGTAGGCGACATAATTACCCAATTGAAGACTACCAGACTCTAGCGTCAGCTGGCTAGAGAGCTGTGGCGTACCATAGCCCTGCACCAATGGCGTCACGTATCCCCGAATCGGACGACATACCATCTCGCGCTGTTCTGGGAACCCAAATTCCGGACGCGCCACCGCTGTCACGCTGTAATCGCAAATTTGAATGCTGTTTCCTACTTCTGCGATAAGCGCCAGGATTTCGTTGGGCTGAAGTAGAAGGTCATCCATGTTTTCAAATGTTCCAGAACCATCTCTCGATCTAAGTCGTGATTACAAGATACCGATATCTTTCAAGTGGAGCCAGCAACCGATCTAATTCTGTAATGCTGCCGCCCGCGCCAGAGCCAGAAGCGCTGGGGGTGTTAGGGCGATAGGTTCTGAAGGATTTGCTTAGTCCGCCCGGTAGACTAATGGACGATACTTCTCGCTCCTGGTACGGGATTTCCAGAAACGATATATCCCCGGTGGGCGATCGCTCCATCGCCTGGTTGAAAACAGTCAACGCCACCGTCGTGAAGATTCGGGGCACGGGTTGAAGCCCTGCGGTATAGCGCACTCGCACAACCATCTCGGCGCTCCCCAGATAGAGTCGGCGATCCTGCCGCCAGATCCCACCAATTCGACTGGGATCAATCGGCGTAGGATCTGCCCCAATGAACCGATCAGCGTGTAGAGCGATTTCCTCAACCGACAACACTGGGTAGTGGTTCAGCAGGGCGATACCTTTGGCGTTTGTGACATCATCCTCGGTATATTGGGTCGGCGCAACACGACGCCCCACCCATTCGTCAATTCTGTCCTCAATCGCGAGCAAAATTTCTTCTAGTTCATCGGTAGGGGGCAACCCCACCTTCTGAGCCGATAAGTAAACAGGCGATCGCCCCGCCTTCACCTCTACCGCAGCTGCATCAACCGTCGGAAAATCAGGCATTTTCGGATTTCACAAAAGCAACAACGGTTTCAAGTTGGCGATCGCTCAAGATTCCCTGAACAACTTCCCAGCTGAGCGGGCGAGCCATCGCTAAATCATCGGCAGTCTTGCGACCAATGCCCTTAATCTGACGGGCGATCGCCTCAGACTCGGTGACGTTCAGATATTCTAGTACAAGGGTTTTGTCGCTGGGTGGTGTAGGAGCAGGGTTTAATCCTGCTGGTTCCTCAGTTTCTACCGGCAACTCTTTGTCCGTAAGCTGAGCTTCTGCGGTTTCTTTCGGGTCTTCAGTCTTTGTAGTGGATTCCAGAGCAGCGGCAGATTCCAAGCCTGCTTCATCTAGCACCACGGCAAAAAAGTTGCCCGTTAGGTATTGGGCCTCTAGTTCTGTCACCTCAATTGCACCACTGACTCCATTGCGATTAATTTTTCGCCCGCGCGGGATGCGCTGAGTTTTGCCCAGCCATCGTGCTGTAGGTTTTACCAGTACCATTGTTGACTCTCCTGTAAAATTGGAAAAGGGGGCGATCGCCACCCCTGAGCAAATCCACAGCACACGGATTCAAGTAGCAAACATAGCTCAAATATTGCCTGACAACCCGCTCGGCACACTGACGCGTAGCCGCCAGATTCCGTGTCCTCGGTTTTTGGCATAAAGGGTACCATAGGCAATGCAGACCCGCTTTTCCACCAGGTAGGGTGCAGCTGTATTAGTCAATTCAAACACCTGGGGATTAAAGGAATCACGCCCCGAGGTTGGCCCACCGACCGGACGCACACCTTTCCAGACCAGCTGGTTCATATCGACCAACCAGAAATCCACGATGTCGGGGTTTGCGCCACCGTCCGTGTCTTGAATGTAAGGTGACGTAATGATGGGGGTAGGGCGTCCCTGGGTATCGCCCTGGGTAATGATGCCGGGTACCCGCAAACCTGGCGATATCTCATCTAAGTTGGTGTAATCTAGCTTGGTATCGGTTTCATCCTCAATCAGTTGCAGCCCCAATGGAGAGCAAATAATGTGGGTGACACCTTGGAGGATATTTTCATTGCTGATTGCTAAGCGAACAATGCCCCGGATCTTTTTGATCACAGAGTCGCCCGTCGTAATGTTGGCGTTGTAGGTCTGCCCTGCCGCCATCTGCTGTTGAAATCCGTTGAATTGCAGTGAGTTTGCAGTGGCGTTGCCCGTAACGATGCCGCGTTCTAGCACTTTAACGGTACTGGAAAGCAGGCGATCGGTCTTGGCAGTGAGCTGATCCACATTGGTGCCGAATGGGCGTCCTTGCTGCTGCCACAGCGATCGCGAGTAGTGACCAATATTGATCACACCACCGACCGCTTTGACCTGCTGTCCAGTGTCTGACAGGTCATTAGGGATGGGTGAGTTGGTGGCGTTCTCTGGCGGGTTCATCGTGGTTTTGTCAAAGAACCCAGCGCTTGGCTCTGGGCCTTCAATAATTTCGCGTACCAGATCCGCCTCAGCGGGTTCTTTGGGTAACAGTGGCCATAGAACCAAATTTTTCCGAATGTATTCCCCAATCATTGCCATGTAGTCGTCTCGGACAGTAAACCCATCCAGGTTCAGAGCGCTGGCCTGAACCTCAGAGTGAAACCCTCCAATCTCCAGTGCGGCTTCGCGGGGATTCGCGAATGACATAACCATCTTGAAAACTCCTTGCAGTGCAAACGTTCGGGTAATTGAATATGGGAGGTCTCGCTATCGCAATCAGATCGGTTGTTGTTGCATATTCAGGAGTTGTTGCTCAAGCGATCGCTTCTCATCCAACAGATGAATCTGATCCGACATCCGATTGCTGTTCTTTAGTTCACCGTCAATTCGGGCGATCGCCAACTGTAGCGACATTGCTTCTGCCGAAATACTGGTCTGCTGAGTAGCGCCCGCTAATAGCGGAGTGGTCAGCCGCTGGGGTTGGCGGCTAGGGTTGACAAACCGTGACATTGCCGTGCCAACCGCCTCATTAACCGTCGTTTGGGTGGATGCCTGCACGCTTGTAGTCACCGCTTCGGTGATGGCTTTGATTAAGGCAGAGAGCCGCTGCTCTTCGCTCTGTTGAGCACTAGCAGCGGCGATCGCTTCTTGCTCTGCCCTACGCACCGCCTGAATTTCATTGACGGAAGCGGCCAGGACGCCGTAGTCAGTCTTGACTTGGGCTAGGGCATCCGTCACGGTGGTAGCAAGGGCGGCGAGTTGTTTTTGAATTTCGTCCATAGCGATGTCTTCTTTTAAGGGGATAGGGGGATTGAGATTCGTAGGTTCAGGAACATTAGATGCGGCGATCGCCGTGTGGTCTCGACTGCCCGGTTCTTGTTTTTCGGCCACGATGAGCCGGGTCTTTTGGTAGGTCGCGCATTCGCTAAACAGGATATTGGCTCCGTTCAGCTCAATGTCGTCTACCCAAAAGACTTTTTTCCCGTCCACTTCGGCCTCATGTCCCCATGCCTCCGCCGTCATGCTCATGCCAAGGCGTTCTTGATTTGCCACGATATTTCGCACTTGGCTGGATTTGGATGCGGGCCAAAGGTAGCCATGAACCACAAAATCCTTATCTTGTAGTTCAGCCGAGAGCATGACACCGGCGATCGCTTCGTTGGCGTGCTGACTTAGGTTGTCGTGAGCATCCAGCGGCAGCCCTGCGACCGTGTTGACGATACTGGCGGCGACCTCTTTCGGCACATAGAGCGGCATCCCTGGCCCTACAGCAGGCACCGCTTCTGAAGGTTCATCTACCCGAAACAAGACTCCGGTGATGGGAGAACGGTTTTTGGATGATTTCCGCCCTCTTTTCGCCGCTGCTGTCACCGTTTCGGCAGCGGCTTCGCACTGAAATGCCAGCGTCACTTTGTTGACGGGAGTTGCTTCACCCGACTCGGCACTCAGCATAAACGGGCTATAGGGCGATTCATATCCGTTCCAGCGATCGCGCAGGTTTTCGGCTGGGCCAGGATGCGATCGCGATAGCTCCGCTAAGATGGTAGACAGCTCGCCAATGATTGAACTAATTGCTTGCTGGCGGGTTTCGTCCTCGCCATATTCCTGCTGGTATTCCTGATCTGTCAGATTATGGGCATCGGCAAATCGCCGCGAGAAAATCTTGATTGAGCTTTTAAAGCGGTCGTGCCAGGTGACTCGATGCACCTGGCTCGCAAAGCGCTCCGCAGCAACCGCAGTGACTGCATCTACAGCCTCTCCGTCATCCACAACGTCTTCCATCTCTTCAGTTGAATCTTCCATCAATTGCTTGAGGCTTTGAGCATCGGTCAAACCCGCGTCAATCAAAACTGAGGCGATCGCCCGAAACGCATTTGTCAGCTTGGTGGCGTTTTGCAGCGATAGGGTTTTGCCGACTGCTTCTATAAGGCTGTGTTGTGTGTGGATCATAAAAAGCTCCAGCGGGCAGATTTTCATACCCGCTGGGGCTTTGGCTTGAGGCGTATAAAAAGCTTCTCGCTTCTAAGTTAGCTTATTCTAGTTCAAAATAATGTTTTTACATAAAGAGTATATCTTGCATGAAATAGAATAACACAACCTCTCCATGTTCACGGAGACGATGCTTCTCAAGCATCAAGATTGCTAAATTTCCCTCTAATGCAAACCTTTTGTATGAAGCGGCATCTCTGGTTAACGTTAACCGGAGGATGGTTCTGGAACTTCTGAAGATATTGTTTCCTATGGAGGTCAGGAGTTATCATCGTATCGTTTTGACGTAAAAACAATGATGAATGGTTCCTGCCTACGCCCGTCAGTGGAGTTGCCTGGAGCATTATGTGCTATTTGATTTTTATCAAGCTGGGACGATCTAAATGCTAATTATCACAACCCGAGACCTGGCTAGCCCCTACTGCCCATTGCCAAATACAAAATCAATCGTGCGACGCGATGGTGCGCTAGAACTGGCGGATGGAGCCGCAACGGGCTGGCTGTTGACTCCAGCGATCGCCCCTATGATGGCGATGCGGTACGTCGGGTTTGACCTGTTGCCTACCGAGCAGCACATTCGCGTGTCGCTACTGCAAGCTGGCGTCAATGCGGCGCTTGTTGATGCCGAAACCATGCGAGGTATTTTGAGTAGCTGGATTGGCGAGCTGCAATTTAGCATTCACTTGACTCGTGATCCCAACGGGCGATCGCCCCGCCTTCAGTCCCTGCGGGTTGGTTATGAGGTGGCAGGTGATTTCCTAGCGTACGTGATGGAGTGGGTGCTGCGACCGTGGTGCGGTGAGCCTGTCGGGTTTGTCCGGTATGTAGTGACCCGTAACGGAAGCACACTGCCGTTACCAGACCAGCTTAACCCTGCCCAGATGTCAGACTTGCAGGTCTTGAGTCCAGGTCTTACACTCCGTAGTGCCACTTTAATGATAAACCCCAACCGGATTGAATTAACAGAGTCGGTTGACCCCGGCATGGTGCAGCTTCAGTTTCGCTACACCCCTAACGTGGAGCATGTCACGGGAATCTTTCAGGTCGATGAGGTGCCAGTGGTGTTGATGCGGCTGCTGCCCGGTGAGAATTATCGGCGCATCAACGGTAGTGATTGGGTCACGATGGCAGGCGATCGCGCTCAGATTTGGCAAGCGTGCCGCCAGTACGACCAACTCGTTGAACTTGAGGTATTGGCGCACTCCTTTGATGACGCTAGGGCGATCGCCCAATCCCTGCTGTCCCGCATCGAACAGTCTGGTAACCTACCGGTTCCGGCATTTGGTACCACAGTGGTGATGCGAGTGCGATCGCCGATCCAGGTGGGTGATGTGTTGCAGCGCGAAGGAAACCTCTTTAGCCTACGGTTGCGATTGTCATTATTGGGGTTGATTGAGGGAGAACAGCGGTCAGAGGTGCCAATTCTAGCAGAGTACATCCGGGATTTTGTACCAGAATTCTAAATCGCAGCACCGTCAAGAACAAGACAAGTGACGGTTTGCTAGCACTGGCATTTTTGCTGCACTACTAGCAGAAAGGGCGATCGCCCCTTCAGAACTACCTGATACATCAGAACCTTCTGAAAATTAATCCGTTTTGTCTGCCGTGTTCCAGACGTATTTTTCGCAAGTTTTGCAGGCTGCGATCGCAATCTCACGTTGTTCTGGATCTTCAATTGATTCGGGATTGGTGAAAACGGGGTGGTAACGGAGGCGATCGCAGCAAATTCCCAACCAAGGCTGCCATCCAACGCTCCAAAGACGCAGTGTAAGGTTATCTATACTAGCAATAACTTTACCATCTGGACTAAATGCGATTGCATTTACCTCTTGATCGTGTCCTTGAAGGGGATATCCAATAAGATTTCCCTTTGAATCCCATAGTCTTACAGTGCGATCATCGCTACAACTTGCAAGTAAATCGTCTTTAGGACTAAAAGCAATCCTATTAATTCGTTCTGTATGTCCATAGAGTGTTGCTAGTAGTTCTCCTTCCAAACTCCACAATCGAACTGTTTTATCATTGCTACCACTAGCAATTATTTTCCCATCAGAGCTAAAACTGACAGACATGATAGCGGCTTCATGTCCTTGAAAAGGGTTTTGGATTAGCTTACCTTGTAAGTCCCACAAACATACTGTTGAATCATCTCCACCACTGGCAATCACTTCTCCATTAGGACTAAAAGCGACAGAATTAATAGGCTCCAAACTTTCCTTTGGAAACCTAGTAATCAGCCTACCTTCTAAATGCCACAGGCAAATCGTCCCATCATAACTACTACTAACTAATAGTTCTTGAGTCGGGCTAAATGCAATACAGGTAATAGTTCCAGTATGCTCTTGCAATAATTCTTGAATCAGTTCTCCCTGTAACCTTTGTAGGTACAAGGCATTACTTGATCCATAACTTGCAAAAATATTATTTCGAGGCTTAAAGGCAATTGCAAGATTAGCAGAAGCTCGAATACCTGTGGAGAAACGACGGAACTGCTTAATTAATTCACCTTGCAAATTCCATTGGTAGATTGATCTTGAACATCCTACAAGAATGGAGTTTCCATCGGAGCTGAAAACAACTGATTGATTTGGATATTCAAGTGATAGTACAGGTTCTATATTAGAAAGCTCTCGTAAATTCCACAAACGAATTGTTTTATCACGACTGCTAGTTACTATCGTTCTTCCATCAGGATTAAAAGCAAATGCTTCAATATAATCAGAGTGTCCACGAATTTGAGAAATAAAGTTGCCGTCCAAATCCCAGCAATAAAGTGATCTCCCATTTGCACTAAAAATGGTTCTTCCGTCAGGAGTATACTTGCCACTTAATGCATTAGATTTTGGGCTCTGAAATGGTTCTGAGATAGGATTTCCTTGTAGATTCCATTGCTTTAATGTTCCATCCTCACCAGTGCTTAAGATTCTGTCTCCATCTGGATGGAATACAACAGACTTTACAGCTTCTCCATCAAATTGGAACACGGGAGAAACTACTTTTGTGTGTGCCTGAATCGTAACGATTGAATCTCCCCTAAAGTTCCAGAGACGTACAGTTCCATCATTGCTGGCACTAGCAATTAATTCTTCATTAGGGTGAAACGTTACGCAATTGATGGCTACTTTATGTCCTTCAAACTGATCGCAAATTATATTGCCCTCTAGATCCCATAATATGATTCTTTGATCATCGCCGCAGCTAGCAATCATCGTTCCATCTGGACTAAAGTTGACACACATTACATTAGCCTGATGACCTTCAAACGGTTGCCTAACTGAATTACCTTGTAAATCCCATAGCCGAATAGTTGAATCATGACTGCCACTCGCGATTATTTCACCATCTGGATGAAAATCAACTGACCAAACTGCAAAATCATGCCCGTAAAACGGTTCTCCAAAAGGATTACCAAATTTATCCCAAAGTCGCAGTGTCTTGTCATAACTGCCACTAACAATTAAAGTTCCTTGCCGATTAAATGCAATTGAACTTACTACTTGCGTATGTGCCAAGATTACATTTTCTTCTTTCGCTATATGTATAACTTGTCTAAGTGCTACCTGAGTGGGTGCCAGGATGTCTTCTGGCATTACATCTAAATTCCGACCAATACATTGAATGGCTAAAATCATTCCATCTACAGGACGAATTTGAAGTAAGTTAGACACCCTATCGGCTTCTTGAGGCAATGTAGTTTTTAGGCGTTGCTTCTGAGCCTGCTTCGAGCTATTCTCGACGTAATCTTGCTCTTGTTGGTTGAACCAATTATCACCCGACTGCAAAAACAACTCTAACTGCTTGAGTCGATCGCTATCTGGTAACAACAATCCATCTGGTCGATTACTTCTGTCCCAATCATTTGCTTGAACAGTCAATCGTTGTTGTAATTCCAGAGTTTCTTTTGCCTTCTCTTCATTAATCCAGTCTTGCAATATTCCCCAGCCACGTACCAAGAAGTCGTGGGCAGGCTCGACGTAGGGTTCTCCGGTTTCGAGTTGTCCTCTAACCAGTAGACGGGCATTCACGAGGCGATCGACTACTTTCTTAACCCGATCGCTCTCTTCCCCAGTGGGATAAACCAGTTCTGAATCAGGAACTCGTCGTCGTGCGGTTTCTCCACCTTCCAGGGTCAGCATTCGCAGCATGACTCGGCGCATGGTTCGTTGACCAGCCTCACCCAGATCTGGGTCTTCACCAATCTTTTGATATTCTTCGTTAGCTCTGTGAGTCAGGGAACCCGCAACACCGCCTTCTTGATCAAACCGGGCATCAATGGTGAGGGCGCGATCGCTCGGTTCCTGATTTCGCCACTTTTCAGCAAGTTTGACGTAGAGTTCGCTGAGGGTGAAGGAGAGTAGGGGTAAGGCTCCCGGCATCTGTCCAACTTCATCGGTCAGGCGATCGACCAGGTTGGCTGGCTCAAAGTAGAGAGCCATTTCGGAGGCAGGTCCTTCGATCGCTTGTCGCAGTTCGTCTGATCGCATAGCTCTGACGGGAAACCGTGCTTTTGACCAGTAGGGCTTGAGGGCTTCTGAACTGAGGAAGCGGGGTTCAAAGTCGGAGCGGAGGGTGACAATGATGCGAAGTTGGGGCAGATTGGCAGCTAATGTGGTTTCTAGCAGGCTGAGGAACTGTTGCCATTCTTCGGGTTGTTCACGTTGGGCATCCTGTTGAGCGGTACGACCAAGGGTGATTAGCTCTTCAAACTGGTCAATTACCAACAGCAGTCTGGTATCTGGATGTTTCTCTGCCCAGGTATGAGCGATCGCCACTAAAGATCCTGGATCGGATTGCAACTGCTGGTTCAGAGGCGCAAGGCAATCTAGAAAAGTTTGTTTTAATTGTCGTTGTTGTTCTGATTCCTGTTCTCCCACTTGGCACAAGGCATACAGCATTTCAAAGTGTTCAACGAGCGATCGCTGCCTAACAGTTGGAGAAGCATCATTCCAATCTGCGATTAGCTGGGTAACCGTTTCAGCCTCTCGTTGCAGTTGTTTGGCTCTACTGCTATTCTCTTTTCCCTGGCTGACAGCCTGATTAGTTTCAGCTTTAAGTTGCTTGTGCTTGCGTTGCAGGAGTTCAGTGAGGAAATCAAGTTGGTTGAGTTGTGAGGAAACCGGGGCATCTAAGATCGCCAGTAATATCCTCGCCAGTGATGCAAAGGGAGATTCACCGGGGCGCATGGGGGGAAGAATCTGCCACTGGTGAGTATAGTCGATGGGTGAGAAGTTAGGAGGAAACCAGGGTTTACAGGGAAGACGAGCAAATGAGTACAGAATTGTAGTGGTCAAAATACAGGCTTTTGCCAGATCGATGGCAAATTTTTCTGGTTGCGATCGCTGTTTCAGGTAGGGAATTAAGCCTGCTTTGACGAGGCTGGATTTACCGGAGCCAGAAATGCCTAGCACAACAGTCAGGAGGTGATCGGGTGCAGCGATGCGGGCATACAACTGTTCGATCAGTTCCTGTCGGCCAAAAAAGAAGCGGGCGTGCTGTTCTTCAAAGGGTTTCAAGCCGCGATAGGGGTTGCTGGCTTCATCGAGTTCTGGGGCTTCACTGAGAGTGGTGGGATCGAAGTTGGGGTCGTGGAAGATGTACTCGCCGCGATCGTGCTTTCTGAGGGGGAAGAGTCCGGGAGTCTGACGTTCTCCAGAACGGGTTTCAACGTTATCTCGCAGGTAGAGATAGAGTTCGGGGGCGGTGATCACCCCATCTTTCGTTAAATCCGCTTTTTTGTAGCGGTTGCCGTTCTGATCTGGTTCGCTATCCTGCAATGCCTCGAACAGGGCTTCGGCAAAAGGAGAATGCTGCTCATCTTTTGCGCTAATTCCCCGTTTATCACTCAAAAAATCAAGGGCTTCCTGGTTGTGGGCAGAGGAGGTGATCACCTGCCACGCGGGATAGCGGATGAAGCGATCGTAGTGCTGGCGATGGATGGTTTCGGGGATGGGAACAAGTTTGCGGGTGCTGGACCAGCGGAAGGTGCCTGCAAAGCAGCAATCGAGAATGATCAGCAGGTGGTGGCAGGGTAGGGCGATGAGGGCATCGTGGAGTTCCTGCATCGGCAGGAAGTTGTTAGATTCTCCGGGTTTGGGATTGGGGTTAGCATCCTGAGGCAGGAGAAAGCCTCTGGGTCCATCGTCGCTTTCGAGGGACATCCCATGTCCAGCAAAGTAAAAGAGTAGACGATTGTTTTTAGCAGGTGGTTGGAGTTGTTGGGGTAGCCACTCGGTGAGCAAGGTTCTAAGCTCGGTCAGGGTGGGCTTGCGATCGGTGGTATCCGTAATCAGTTCAACCTGATAGTTATAGCCAGTCGCTAGCAGTTTAGCCAACTCCTCAGCATCAGGTCTTGCAGTCGTTAGCTCTGCAATATTGTTACGGTAGTTGTTGATGCCGATGGCGATCGCTAAACTTTGGGTCAATTTTTTCATTGATGAAATACCCTCTTCCTTTAATCAAGCCAACATCAAGTCTAACTTGCTCCAGACATATTCCTGGCAAGTTTCATAAGCACTCTTTTCTATTTCAGTTCGAGGATTTTTGAAAACAGGATGATGACGCAGGCGGTCACAAGCAACTTCCAACCATCCTTCCCATCCGACACGCCATAATCGCGTTGTCCGGTCATTACTGCCACTGATAATAATCTGACCATCTCGACTGAATGCTACAGACTCAACAGACCCACTATGCCTAACCGATTGACCAATAAGATTGCCACGTTTATCCCATAAATACACTGCCGCATTAGGTCCAGCAAAGATACCACCAGTTCCACTAACAATCATATGACCATCAGGACTAAAGGCGACTGCCCTAACACCATCCTCATGCCAGAATGGTGGAGCAATTTGGTTACCTTGCAAGTCCCATAACCGTACAGTCTTGTCGTGGCTACCGCTGATGACCATCTGCTCTTTTGGGCTAAATTGGACAGAAGTGATCGGTCCAGCATGACCCTCGCACAACGCAATTTGGTTGCCTTGCAAGTCCCATAAGCGTACAGTATTATCTTTGTCGCTAAAACTTCCACTACCAGTAACTATCATTGGGCTATCTGGACTAAAGGCGATGGAATTTACTGCGCTGTCATGTCCGGCAAAAGGTGGAGCAAGAGGTTGACCTTGCAGGTTCCATAAACGCCAAGTCTGGTCAATACTGCCACTAGCAATCGTCTGACCATCGGGGCTAAAGACAGCACAAAAGACAAAATCTCCATGCCTCATTAGTGGAGCTATTAGGTTTCCCTCCAGATCCCACAACTTCAGTGTCCCATCAGCACCGGCACTGAGAATTACCTTACCATCAGGGCTAAAAGCAACCGAACTTATTAGACCTGTGTGTCCCTTAAAAGGTGCGGTAATGAGGTTGCCCTGCAAGTCCCATAACTGCACTGTATGAACTGTACTGTTGTCGCTACTACTGGCACTAGCAATCACTTTTCCATCAGGACTAATAGTCGCAGAGTTGACTTCACCCTGATGTTCAATAACTAGGGGCATCAGGTTACTCTGAATATCCCAGAATCGTACCGTGTAATCAGTGCTGATATTACTGGGAACTTCTGGGCTAATGTATTCAGATCCGCCGCCACTGATAATCATCAAACCATCTGGGCTAAAAGCCACGGAAGTAACTATACTTGTATGTCCTCTGAATGGTTGGACTATGAGATTGCCTTGTAAATCCCATAGACGCACAGTTTTATCGGAACTACCACTAACAATCGTTTGACCATCTTGGCTAAATGCTACAGAGTTGACCCAAGAATTATGTCCTGTAAATGGTTGCCCCACGGAGTTACTCAGTAAATCCCATAGCCGTATAGTATTGTCTTCACTGCCGCTCACAATAGCCGAACCGTCTGGATTAAAGGCTACAGACCTAACTGAACTTTTGTGTCCTCGCAGTGGCTCATTAATGAGTTCACCCTGTAAATTCCACAACAGGATAGTACCGTCAGAACTACCACTGGCAATCACTTGACCATCAGGGCTAAATGCGACTGACGTGAAAGGATGTTCATACCGGAAAGGATTAGCAATCAGGAGACCATTAAGATCCCATAATCGGATGGTACTATCCCAGCCAGCACTTGCAACAACTTGACCGTCAGGGCTAAATGCTACAGCAAAAACTCTATAGCCACTTTCATGGTTACAGGGTGGGGCAATGAGGTTGCCTTTAAGATCCCACAATCGGATAGTACCATCAGCACCGCCACTGGCAATCACTTGAGTATTGGAACTGATGGCTACAGAATGGATTTCTCTATCGTGACCTGTAAAAGGGGGTGCTGTGGGATTACCTTGATAATCCCATAAACGCACAGTTTTATCGGAACTGCCACTGACAATAAGTTGACCATCTTGACTAAGGGCTACAGAATTTACAGCGCCTTGATGTCCGATACAAATGTTCCTTTCTCTGGTTTTTTCTACCGCCTCACTTAAATTAGTCTGAATGTTACTAAACACTTCTTCGGTTTCAAATCCTGGTATTGCCAAACCTGTTGCTTCGATAGCTGTTACTAACCCCTGAACTGGATTCAAGGGGAGTAGTAATCGTGACTCAGCTGCTTTGGCACGTAAAGTCACTCGACGCAACTGTTTTTCATTTTCCAAACTGCTGGCAGCGACAAATTCTGCTTCTACTTTATTGAGCCAGTTATTCTCAGAGTCTGGAACTGTTTTTGATAATGGAAGGTATGGGTTATTATCCCAGAGATAATCAGCAACTCGATTATTTCTTATCCAATCATTAGCAGCAGGGGTTAAACGCGGTTGTAGTGCTAAATATCCATGTTCCTCTTTTATCCACTTCTGCAATTCGTCCCATCCACGCACCAGAAAATCATGAGCTGGTTCAACATAACCTTCCACAATTTCTTTCCCTGCTGTTCGGGAGTGAATTTCCTGTCCTGTTACTAACAAACGAGCTTTGACCAGTCGCTGAATTACCTGTTCAACACGCTCATTTTCCCTGCTATCTGAATATACCAGCTCGGACTTAGGCACTCGTCGTCGTGCTACGCTCCCCCCCTCGATCGCGACCATCCGTAGCATCACTCGCCGCATTGTTGCTTGATAGGCTTTGCCCTCTTCTTTCCCAAAGCCTCCTAGATACTCATCGTCAGGATCTTTATCTTGAATGAGCCTGTCATACTCCTCTGTTGCCCGTCGAGTCAATGCGCCTGCCACTCCACCCAAGGTTTCATAGTCCGCAAACCGCAGAGTGCGATCGGTACTTCGATCGACCTGCCATCGTCTGTATAGGCTGACATAAAGCTCACTCAGGGTGAACGAGAGCAACGGCAATGCACCGGGCATCTGCCCCACCTCATCCACCAGCTTGCTGACCAGATTGCCGATCGTGTTGCCTTTCTCGTCCTTCAATTCCTCAAAGTATAGGGCTTGTTTCAGCGCCGGATTCTCGATCGCCTGCCGCAGTTCATCGGAAGTCATTGCTCGAACCGGGAAGCGGGCATCTTTCCAGTGCGGTTCTAATGTTGAAGTCAGAAACCGGGGTTCAAAGTCAGACCGTAGCGTCAGCAACAATCGCAGGGTTTGAGGGTGGTCTGCGATCGCAATTCTCAAAACCTCCAAGAATTCCTGCCACTCCTTCTGTTCGGTGCTTTCGCCTTCCTGTTCTTGCGTCTGATTAGAACTCTTGCGATCGTCCTGGCTTCTAGTAAGCAGTTCCTCAAACTGGTCAATCACCAGGAATAGCCGGACACCCGAATGCTTCTGGCTCCAGGTAGCGATCGCACGACTAAAGTATTCGTAGGGTTCCTGCTGAAGTTGCTGACTGACTACATCAAGCTCAGCCAGAATCCGGTCATACAAATCCTTGAGCTGAGCCTTTTGCTGTGGATTACCCAACGTCTCCAACTGAGCAAAGTAATCCTCAATCAACAGTAGCTTTGCTTCCGGCGTTGCACTACACCAGGAGTCTGCAACTTTGATAAGCGTTTCATCAGCCTGAAGGGAAGGTTGCGTCGCCGGAGGATTGCCTTCTTGCTCACCTACAGCCGTCTTATCTGAATCCCTACCTGACTCATCTTCAGACTTCAGCATCGGCTGAAAAATATCATCCAGAAAGCTCACCTCAGCCAACCGCTCCAGCAGATTGTCATTGGCGATCGGCAGCAGTGTTCTTGCTAGAGACATGAATGGAGATTCCCCCGGACGCATCGGGTCGAGTATGCACCACTGATAGATTTGGCTCATTAGCCGTAGTTTCAGTGGAGAGGGAGGGAATTGGATGAGAAGTTCTAAAAGGCAGATTTGAACAAGATGCTGATCTCTCAGGTACGGAATTAATCCTGCCTTGACCAAGCTCGACTTACCGGAGCCAGAAACCCCTAGAACTACCATTAATGCCTGATTGGGTTGTGCAAGGCGTTTTGCCAGTTCTTCAATCAACGCCTGCCTGCCAAAGAAGAACCTGGCATGTTTCTCATCAAACGAGTTTAAACCACGATAGGGGTTGTTATCCTCATTTAAGGGAAGAGCCTCGGCGAGGTTTTGGGGATCGAATTCGGGTCGGGTGAAAATAAACTCACCCTTGTCATACTCTTGTCGCAGTGGAAAGATTCCTGGGTTTTGCCGCTCCCCTGATAGCTCCTTAACCCGATTTTGCAGATATACAAACAACTCATGGGCAGTCACAACTCCATCTGGATACAGGTCAGCATTGACGCGTTGTGAGTCATTCCCTGTTTGCAACCCTTCCAGGATTGCCAGAGCAAACGGTGAATGCGGTTCACTCAAACCAGGAACAGGTTTGCGATTATCTTCCTTCAATCGGGCAACATCCAGAGCTTCCTGGTCATGGGCAGATGAGGTGATTACCTGCCATGCCGGATGACGAATGAAGTGGTAATAATGCTCTCGACGAATCGTTTCCAGAATGGGCACGGCTTTTCGGCTGCCAGCCCAGCGAAACGTTCCGGCAAAGCAGCAATCCAGAATCACCAGCAGGTGATGACACTTCAGTTTACTCAGTGCCTCAGACACATCCCGCATTGCTAGAAACAACTCTGGTTTAGTCGGATCGGCATTATGAGGAACGAGATAACCCTCTGGTCCATCGTCGTTGGAGCGCGGCAACCCATGTCCGGCATAGTAAATAATCAGGCGATCGCGCTCTCGTGGATTCAGTTCCTGGGGTATTCTGGTGTGAAATAAGTGTTGAAGTGCCTCCAGGGTTGCATCTTTGTCAAACAGGCGAATCACTTCTGGCTTTTCATCCGACTGTTTATAGTCATATTCCTGCTCAAGCAAATGAGCGATCGCCCTGGCATCACTGACAGCCGTACTGAGATCCTTGATACTGTCATTTTGGTAGAGATCGATACCAATAACCACTGCCAGATTGCGATGGAAGTACCCTCTATTACCATCCCACGCTCTACCTTTGACTGCCTCGCTCATCCGTTTGCACTTTTGCTTCTAAGTGGATAATCCACCATAGCCTCTCCGTACAGATAAGTCAGGAAATGTCAGAAATGTTTAAGGCGGTTCTTTGAGCAAACTGAAAGATGACGAAAGGGGCGATCGCTCTATGGCAAAGTTAAGATTAAATCCATATGAGGTATCTAAACGCTTTGACCTTCACGGGATGAGAGATAACAATGACAAGACCGCTGATTCAAACTGGAAGCATTCCTCTGACGGTTCAAGTTAAAATGCCCAATCAGCAAAACTCTCACAATCTAAAATCTGAAATCCAAAATGGTATTAGGATTTCGCGTATTCTTGGAGATAGGTAAGTTGGCGAGGTCGATCGATGTCTCTAACCGCACAGCAGTTGGCAGATCTGATGCCAGATGCTACACAAGTCGAAAGTAACGAGCCAGAAATGGAAAGTTCCTTGCATTATGCCCAGCTTGCACTGCTGGTTTCATGTCTGGAGTGGCTGTGGCGCGAGGGAGAACCTTCGGTGCGCAATGATTTTTTCATTGGCGCAAATCTAACCATCTACTTTAGCCGTCAACAGCTTAAGAACCGCGACTTCAGAGGTCCCGATTTCTTTCTGGTGAAGCAAACTCAGAAGCATCCGCGTAAGTCTTGGGTAGTTTGGGAAGAAGATGGTAAGTATCCCGATCTCATTATTGAGCTACTCTCTGACTCAACGGCAGAAACAGACAGAACGCTAAAAAAGATGCTCTATCAGGAGCGGTTTCATACCCATGAGTATTTCTGGTTTTCGCCTGATACGCTGGAGTTTGACGGTTTTCGGCTATTGGGGCAACAGTATCAGCCGATCGCTCCCAATCAAACAGGTTGGCTGTGGAGTGAAGGGCTGGAGCTATATTTGGGGATTCAGGATGGGCAATTGCGCTACTTCAATGACCAGGGGCAACTGATTCCTACCCCAGAAGAGGAGGCGAAGCTGGCTCAAAAACAAACAGAGCTAGCCCAACAGCAGACAGAACTAGTCCAACATCGAGCCGAGCGGTTAGCAGAGCAGTTGCGATCGCTGGGCATTGAACCAGAGGTCTGAAGGCGCGATCGCACTCGCATCACTAACCGCCGTACTGAGATCCCGAATGCTGTCATTCTCGTAGAGATCAATGCCAATGACGACTGCGAGGTTGCGATCAAAGTTAGCTCTGTTTACTGACCACTGCTTGCTGTTGAATCCTTCGCTCATATATTTGCCTCTCATCTGTATTGGGCTGGCTAACCATGACTGCGCTTCAGAGATGACGGAGCAAGTGAGTGTCAGGATTGTTTAAGAAGGGCGGTGAGGGGATGCTCACCGCAATCAGGTCTGACCTGCCATGCGTTGTGAATATTGGGCTATTCGTTGCAATCATTGCAGACTGTCCTGAATGACGCGAATCCCACGCGCAATCATCGGGGGGAATGTCTGCTCAACCCAAGACAATGGCATGCTATTGGGGGCGAGTTGCTGCTGCCACACTTGCTGTTGGCAGACAGTTTTAGTTCGTCGAGCCACCTTGATCAGCTCTGGATCAGTAATAACGGTTTCTGGTTGATTGAGCAACTGGTGATCCTGAAGCCGTTGGCAAGCCAGAGCCATCCACGCCGCTGGAGAAACATCCCACAGCCTCAGCATCTGATCGTTACTACCACTGATAATACGCTGGCCGTCGGGGCTAAACGCCACCGAATAGACCTTATACCCATGGCCTGCGAGCGGTTGGCCAATCGGTGCGCCCGTCTGGGCATCCCACAGCCGCAGCGTCCCGTCGTTACTGCCACTGACAATGCGCTGGCCATCGGGGCTAAACGCTACCGACCGAACCCAATCCTCGTGACCTTCGAGCGGTTGGCCAATCGGTGCGCCGGTCTGGGCATCCCACAGCCGCAGCGTCCCGTCGTTACTGCCACTGACAATGCGCTGGCCATCGGGGCTAAACGCTACCGACCAGACCGAATCCCTATGGCCTTCGAGCGGTTGGCCAATTGATGTGCCGGTCTTGGCATCCCACAGCTGCAGCGTATTGTCGTAACTGCCACTGACAATGCGCTGGCCATCGGGGCTAAACGCCACCGACCAGACCGAATCCCCATGGCCTGCGAGCGGTTGGCCAATCGGTGCGCCCGTCTGGGCATCCCACAGCCGCAGCGTAGTATCGAAACTACCACTGACAATGCGCTGGCCATCGGGGCTAAACGCCACCGACCAGACCGAATCCCCATGGCCTGCGAGCGGTTGGCCAATCGGTGTCCCCGTCTGGGCATCCCACAGCCGCAGCGTCCTGTCGCTACTGCCACTGACAATACGCTGGCCGTCGGGGCTAAACGCCACCGAATTGACCGCATCCCCATGTCCTTCGAGCGGTTGGCCAATCGGTGCGCCTGTCTGGACATCCCACAGCCGCAGCGTCCCGTCGTTACTGCCACTGACAATGCGCTGGCCATCGAGGCTAGACGCCACCGAGATGACCGCATCCCTATGGCCTTCGAGCAGTTGGCCAATCGGTGCGCCCGTCTGAGCATCCCACAGCCGCAGCGTAGTGTCGAAACTGCCACTGACAATGCGCTGGCCATCGGGGCTAAACGCCACCGACTCGACCGCATCCCCATGGCCTTCAAACGGTTGGCCAATCGGTGTGCCGGTCTGGGCATCCCACAGCCGCAGCATCCTATCGCTACTGCCACTGACAATGCGTTGGCCATCGGGGCTAAACGCCACTGACCTGACCAAAGACCCATGGCCTTCGAGCGGTTGGCCAATCGGTGCGCCCGTCTGGGCGTCCCACAGCCGCAGCGTAGTGTCGCTACTGCCACTGACAATGCGCTGACTATCAGGGCTGAATGCCACCGAGCTGACCGCATCCTCATGTCCTTCGAGCGGTTGGCCAATCGGTGCGCCCGTCCGGGCATCCCACAGCCGCAGCGTAGTGTCGTTACTGCCACTGACAATGCGCTGGCCATCGGGGCTAAACGCTACCGACCTGACCGCAGACCCATGTCCTTCGAGCGGTTGGCCAATCGGTGCGCCCGTCTGGGCATCCCACAGCCGCAGTCTATTGTCGTGACCGCCGCTGACAATGCGCTGGCCATCAGGGCTAAACGCCATCGAGCTGACCAAAGACTCATGGCCTGCGAGCGGTTGGCCAATCGATGCGCCCGTCTGGGCATCCCATAGTCGCAGTGTTCCGTTGTCACTGCCACTGACAATGCGCTGGCCATCGGGGCTAAACGCCACCGAGCTGACCGCAGACCCATGGCCTTCGAGCGGTTGGCCAATCGATGCGCCCGTCTGGGCATCCCATAGTCGCAGCGTCCCGTCGTCACTGCCACTGACAATGCGCTGGCCATCGGGGCTGAATGCCACCGAGTTGACCCAATCCCTATGGCCTACGAGTCGGTTCATTTCTTGCGACACTTGCACTGCCGTCAGCAAGCTGGTCTGAGCCGTTATCTCAACGGATGGAAATGCCTGGCTCCGCTCCATGGTGTCAATCGCCAACACCAGCCCCGAAACCATATTGGTTGTGGGCAGGAAGTTCAATACTCTGGCAGACTGTTCTCGCAACTGCGCGATCGTGGCTCGTTGTACAGCATAAATAGTAATGCCGCTGAGTATCAAGATCACCCCAGCAATTGTGATAGTGGTCTTTCCAAATCGCTGGAATCTCTGGTCAAAACTCTGCCAAACAAAGTCGGATTCCGACTGGTTAAACCAACAATCACGCGGCTGAGATTGCCATGCTTGGTAGCCAAACCTCCATCTAAAAAGATTGATCCAGGTATCTTTGTAGGCTCTTCCACATGATAGCTGTAAGGCTGCCGGCAACCGAGGATCTTCAATCCACAGTAATCCTGAATCCCGCTTTTTCTTACGGCTGGTTTTCCACTGGTTAGCATCTGAGGTTAGCTCGCGCTGCAAAATCAGCGCGCTAAGATACTGCTGTCTCCAATCTAGTAATCGTTTCCATCCCCGCACCAACGCATCATGAGCAGGTTCCTGATAGGGCTGCCCATCGCTATCTGTTCCAGGCGTTAGCAAGCGGGCTTTTTCAAAACTTTCGAGCACTATCTGAACTCGGCTATTTTCAGACTCCGGATATTCCAGCTCAGATAAGGGCACTTGCCTACGGGCTAGCTCCCCTCCAACCGACACCATCCGTAGCATGACGTTGCGAATCGTGTTTTCATAGGCCGAATCTTTCTCAACTAGGGCATCATATTCTTTCTCAGCCCGCTGGGTTAGCGATCGCGTCACCCCGCCCAGTTCTTCATAATCCAACCGAGTGATGGCGCGATCGAGGGTTTCTCCTTGGTTCTTAGCATCCTCCTGACGTTTCAAGTAGTTCAAATACAGCTCACTCAGGGCAAATGACAACAGGGATAACGCTCCCGGCATGTTCGCCACTTCATCAATTAGCTGATCGACCAGTTCATGGGGAGCAAAATACATCACTCTGGCAGATGCTGGTTCCTCGATCACCTGCCGCAGTTCTTCCCGCGTCATGGCTGGCACGACAAATCGGGCGGCTTGCCAGTATTGCTCTAAAACCGTATTGCGAAACTGTGCCTCAAAGTCAGAGCGCAACGTCAGTACCAGATGGAGTTGGTCAGGATAGCGGGCGATCGCCTTCGCCAACAGGTCCAAAAACTGTTGCCGCTCCTGCTCATTACGACAAAGCGTAATCAGTTCCTCTAACTGATCTACCACAACCAATAGATGCGCTTGGGGATGCGCCTTGAACCAATGAGCGAGTCGTTGGACAAAGGCAGACACATCGAGGGATGCAGCCTGATTAGCCAGTGTGGTTGAGTTGTCGGATGCACTTGCACCGATTGCTGAGAGGTTGACCGATTCAGTTGCCTGAGTCAACGCCTTGAGAGGCGACTCTCCCGGTCGAAAGGGCGGTAGAATCCACCAGTTCTGCCTTTGCCGCAGCATGGGGATCAATCCGGCTTTGACTAGGCTTGATTTACCGGAACCCGAAGCACTCAGGACAACGGTTAGTGAATGGGTTGCAACAAACTCAACCAACTGTTGTGTTAAGGCTTTTCTGCCAAAAAACAGTCCTTCGTGTTCTTCATTAAAGGATTCCAAACCGCGATAAGGATTGCTGGATACATCCAGGGGTGGAGCCGGGGGAAGATTCAGCGGGTGCCCCGGTGCCAAAAAGATGTATTCACCCTTGTCGTGCTTTTTGAGCGGATGAATCTCAGGAGTCTGACGCAGGGAACGGGCTTCTGTTGCTACCTCAACGCGCTCACGCAAATACATGTACAGTTCCGTTGCCGTAATCACCCCATCTCCAGCAGGCTTTCCCGGTTCAGCAACAGGATAGGCATCGGCTTTGCCTTGAAGAGCATCCATCAAAGCCGCCGCAAAGGGTGAATGCCCGCCTTTTTTTCCGCGATCGTCCTTCAGATTAAAGCTATCAAATGCAGTCTGGTCATGGGCGGCTGAGGTAATCACCTGCCATGCCGGGTCTTGAATAAAGCGATCGAACCGTTCTTTGTGAATTGTACCGAGTTCGATGGGCACCAGTTTACGCGTGCTAGACCAGCGAAAGGCTCCGGCAAAACAGCAGTCTAAAATACCTAAAAAGTGACGGCAGGAGAGTTGAATCAGAGCTTCGTACACCTGCGACATGGGCAGATAGGTGCTGACATCACCGAGCCGAGCATTCTGTGGTATCAGGTAACCTTCCGGGCCATCGTCACCGTTGAGGGCAATGCCATGTCCTGCAAAGTAGAAGAGAAGGCGGCTGGGGTTTGCCGTTTTCATGGCTTCTGGTAAGTCGGTTTCTAACCACCGCATTAAATTTTCGGATGTTGCTTCGTTATCAGTAATCAGGTGGACTTGATACTCATAATCCCGCTCTAAAATTTCGGCGATCGCCTCGGCATCCTGTCTTGCTGTCCCTAAGGTCGGAATGCCATTCTGGTAATTGTTAATACCAATAACGACTGCGAGGGTTAGTTTGAACTCCGAACTGTTCATAACGGTCATCCTTGTCAATGGGGAAAAGTGCGATCGTCGGGTTTAGGGCGATCCCGCAAGATCTGTGATGGTTAATGCAACCGCGTTGCCCAGTATTCAGGATTTAGGCTTGATTTCCAACGTAAATGTGTAGGTAGCAGCGGTGAGGTAGTGTTACGAATATGTGGGCGATACCCCGTAGGGAGGTTATATGTAACCTCCCTACGGAATCCAAACAACAGGTCTAGAGCATCACCGATCGTTTGGAAGTTGCTTGATGAGAAGGCGGAGGTGTTGAAGATGAACTTGAAGTGGCTTGCTCCGATGATTGTTGGCTTTGGGGAGGAGGAGATGCCTGGGATGGGGAAGCTGGGGATGCGACTGAAGCTGACTCAATTGGTTTAAGATTGCTAATGCCATCACATATCACATAGATGACGATCGCTCTCACTAACATGAGGGTTATGTTCTAGGTAGTCACGCACACGATCGCAACCTTTAGCAAGCAGTTCATCAAATTCTCCTAGTTGCCATAATTCAGCAGTACCATCTTCTGCGATCACAGCAAGCATACTGTTGTCAAGACTGAGACTAAGACTTTTGATAGGATTATTTGAATCCATACTTCCTGAAAATTCCATCAATTCTTCACCCTTCAAGTTCCACAAACGGATAGTGTTGCCTAAAATCGTTAGAAGTAAACTGCCATCCTGACTAATTTTGACAGAATCAAAGTGATTACCAGCTTGCCGTCCTGGAATTATATTCGTTAAGCGTCCTGAAAGATCTGACGAATCAATATTCCCGAAAGATTGGTTAACTGTTCCCTTGCTAACTACTATTGGGCTACCATCAGATTTAAAAGCAATGCTCTGGAATTCAGAGACTATGTCTCCTTTGTCTTCTTTTAACTGGTTGCCCTGAGTGTTCCATATCCGGGCTGAAGATTGATCAATTGATCCATCTATGGGTTCAGCACCGCCATCGCCGATAGTGGCAATCTTTTGACTATCTTGGCTCCAACTGACACTCGTAACCTTACCGGGATGCGCTTGAAATTTATTGATTGGGTTGCCCTGCAAATCCAACAAGCGCACCATACCGCTATCTCCTGTGGTAGCAATTGTCTGTCCATCGGGGCTAAAACTAACGCTTGTAGCCTTGGGATGCTCTGTAAATTCCTTGATTTGTTTGCCTTGCAAATCCAACAAGCGAATAATACCTTCTGAATCTGCGGTAGCAATTGTTCGACCATCAGGGCTAAAACTAATGCTTTTTATTCCGCTTTGAGCCAATTTGGATTTAAATAATGGCTGTTGCTCTAAATCCCACAAGCGGATGGTGTTGTCATCTCCTAAAGTGACCAGTTGATTGCCATCGGGACTAAAAGTAGACATTTTAACTCTGCCTTGAGGCAATTTGAATGTGGTCGTGGGTGCGCCATTGCCATTCAATAAGTTGACAGCACCATCAACTCCCATTGCAGCCAATCGATCGCCATTAAGACTAAAACTGCCACCTCGGCTAATTCTGTCATTTATATTCTCACTAATATTTTGTGGCTCACTCTTCTCCGAAAAGTTCCATAATGCGGCATTTTCTGATTCTTCTCCATAAAAAACCATGGCTTGCTTGCCATCCGGGCCAAAACTGAGTTCTATTAATGATGTGCCATAGCCGGTTTTGGATGCCGCCAACTCTTGGAACTCATTACCCAACAATTTGTGCACACTAATTCTGTCTCCCCCCAGTATAGATATGAGTAGGTTGCCACTGGAATTAAATCCAAGCCCAATGATCGATTGTTCTGCTGAGACTTGGAAGTCTCCCTTTTTGTTACCTTGCAAGTCCCATAAGCGTATAGCTCCATCCTCTCCATTCGTAGCGATCGTGTTGCCATCTGGATTAAAGCTGATATATCTAATCGCAGGTGTACTGTAACTTGCACTTTGGAGAGCTTGAAGATGTGCTTGAAATTCAGTTAATTTGTTACCTTGCAAATCCCATAAGCGGACTGCGCCATCTTGCGTTGCCGTAGCAATTTTGCTTCCATCTGGACTAATGCTGATGCCTCCACGCTTTAGACCTTCTTGTCCTTGCAACTCGGCTAGCATTTTGCCATCTATGTTCCACAAACGGACTGCACCGTTCTCATTTGTAATAATACGCAGTTGGTCGCTAGTAAAAAATATGCTAAATACAATACCTGGAGGCGCATCCCAACGATTGCTTTCCTTGGCACCATAAACCATATTTCGCAGAGTCTGTCCCACTTGGTTGTGTAGGGCATTGTCTGGTAAACGTATCTGCTTAACATTTTTGCCTGCCCGCAGGCTTGCAACCAAGGCATCGAGCTGTTCGTTAGCACGAAAGTTAGCTTCAGCAGATTCTGTTGAGGCACGAGTTTGACCGATCTGTGCGTTCCTTTGACCAATCAAAGCAGCGATCGTTAGCCCACTCAATCCCAGGATCACGCCTGTGGCAATGCGCCATCGCCAGCTCGTGTTTTGACGTCTCTGTAAAACGCTTTCTTGAACAAACTCCGACTCTACCTGGTTAAACCAATTGTGATTGGATTGGAGTTGTTGATACAAGACATCCAGATAGGGATTCGTATTCCACAGAAATTGTCCGGCCTTCTCTCTTGAGCGTTCTTGCTGCTGTTGCGATCGCTGCCATTGCCGAGCAACTTGGGCACTGACTTTACTTAACAAGTTTTCCACAGTATAGAATCCACGATCTAACCAATCAATCGCAGGTTTAGCCTTTGCCAGAAGATCGGTTGCTTGTTTCTGCTGCGTTACCTGCTTCCACTCCTCAGCCGCCGGAGTTAACCGGCGCTGGAGGATCAAACTTTCCTCCTGCTCTTGCTTCCAGGTCAGCAGCTTTTGCCAACCCCGCACCAACGCATCATGGGCAGGCTCGGCATAGGGTTTCCCATTCGAGTCTTGGCCTTCCACCACCAGCCGCGCGGCTGAAAAATGCTGAATCACGGCCTTCACCCGATCGTTTTGGGCCAGCGGATACTCAAACTCAGCCAGAGGCACCTGCCGCCTCGCCAGTTCGCCGCCGCCCACCACCACCATCCGCAGCATGACATTTTGAATGGTTTTGGCATACTCCGGATCTTGCTTGACTAGCGCCTCATATTCTTGGTCAGCCCGTTGCGTCAGACTGCGGGCGACCCCACCCAGTGCTTTGTAATCGGCTTCGATAATGGCTCGATCAAGACTGTCTCCCCGATCCTGGGCAATTCTTTGACGATGCAAGTACTTGAGATATAGCTCACTCAAGGTGAATGATAACAGCGGCAAGGCTCCTGGCATTTCTGCCACTTCATCAATCAACTGATCGATTAACGGATGCTTGGGATCATCCGATTCAAAATACATCACCCGTTTCGATGCCGGTTCCTCGATCGCATCCCGCAGCTCCGATCGCGTCATCGGTGGCACTACGAAGCGAGCCGCACTCCAATAGTCCTTCAGCACAGTATCTTGAAACTGAGGTTCAAAATCCGATCGTAACGTCAACACCAATCGCAACTGTTTGGGATAAGCCGTCACTGCCTGCGCCAATCCACTCAGAAATTGCTCCCGTTGTTTCTCATCGCGACAGAGGGTGATCAGTTCTTCAAACTGGTCGATCGCCAACAGCAGTGTCATCCCCGGATGCTGTTGGCTCCAGGCGGCCATGTACTGGGTCAGCATCTCAGGCTCTGCTGCCGATCCTGCCTCAGGGGCAGAAAACCCCGACACATTTTCCTGATCTAGGGCGTTGATCAGGGCATTAAACGGAGATTCGCCCGGACGTAGGGGGGCTAGAATCTGCCACTGGGGCTGAGTTGCCTGTAGGTCTTGTTGCTTCAGATGAGGAATCAATCCGGCCTTAACCAGACTAGATTTGCCACTACCCGAAGCGCCCAACACTACCGTTAAGGGCTGACGACGGACAAACTCGCCCAGCTTTACCGTCAGGGTCTGCCGACCGAAAAACAAATCGCTCTGTTCTGCCTCAAACGATTGCAAACCGCGATAGGGATTTCTTGACTCATCCAACGGTGGGGCAGGGGGCAGGTTGAGCACATGTCCAGGAGTGAGAAAGATATACTCGCCCTTATCATGCTTCTTCAAGGGCCAGATCTCCGGCGTTTGGCGGTGATGAACGGCTGCCGTCGCAGTTTCGATGCGATCGCGCAGATAAAGATATAACTCTGTTGCCGTCGTTACCCCATCGCCTGCGGGTTTACCCGGTGCCGCCGGTGGATAGAGGTCGGCTTGCCCCGAAAGCGCCTCAATCAAGGTCGCAGCAAAGGGAGAATGGTGTCCGGCTTGCACGCGTTCACTCTTCAGATCAAACGCATCCAGTGCTGTTTGGTCAGACGCCGCAGACGTAATGATCTGCCAGGCGGGATCTTGAATAAAGCGATCGAAGCGCTCTTTATGGATAATGCCCAATTCCACGGGCACTAATTTCCGGGTGCTCGACCAGCGGAAAGCGCCAGCAAAACAGCAGTCCAGTATCCCCAGAAAATGCCGACAGGGGAGGTCACTCAACGCTGCCTGTAACTTTGCCATGGGCAGATAGCTTTTGGTATCGCCCAATTTGGCATCTTGAGGGATTAAAAACCCCTCTGGCCCATCCTCGCCATTCAGGGCAATGCCATGACCCGCAAAATAAAACAGCAGCCGATCATCGGGATGAATATACCGAGTCAGCTCTTGGTCTAATATCTGTTGCAATGCTTGGAGGGATGCCGCTTGATCTAATAGCAATCGAACCTTGTATTTGTGTTCTTGTTCGAGAATTCGAGCGATTGCTTTAGCATCATTAACGGCGGTTTGCAGCATACTAATGCCATTGCCATATTGGTTAATGCCAATCACGATCGCTAAACTACGCGCAAACTCTGCCATGATGTTCTCCTTAGTGTTTTAAGCTGTTGATCCGATGAGAAACCGGGGTTCTACTGAAGAAATCAAGGGTTTCACGCCACTATTTTTGTCAGAACCCCGGCTTTTGGAACGCCGAAAATTACTCTTTCTGTCCCTGTAAGCCACTCAAGCTGCGGCTGGCTACATCGGCACTCAATCCCCACAGGAGGAGCGTCAGATAGTCAGACATGGGTCTAGCTCCAAAGGTCTCGCCTTTCTCGATGTACAGCGTGTTTAAGCCAGCCAGGGTAAGACTCGTGAGCAGCACCAGGTAGAGCAACGGGCGTACAAACCAAAACGTGGCTTCGGCTCGCACCTGATCCGAAAGCCCTGACACGGATACCAGCAATTGTTGCAGTTGTTCGATCGGGGTGAGCGCTTCTGTTTTTTCAACGTTAGTGATGGCATTGCGGGCGCTTTGATCAAGCTTGATTGCTGCGCCTCTGAGTGCCACTTCCATCGCTTCGGAATCGTCTGCTGCCCCACCCCGCCCCCGCGCACTGGCGGTTTCTAAAATTTCAGCCACGGTTGAGGTTGCCTTGTCATCCTGACCTTGGGCGATCAAATCCCGTGCAGTCTGAATTTGCCCAAAGGTGTCTCGCTCAACCGATTCGCTGCGTTTTTGTTTTTCGTAAAGTTGATCTTCGATGGCTCGCAGTTGCTTAAGCACTCCTAACCGACTCTGAATTAGTGTCACCTGGGTATCGGCAGCTTCAAGTTGCTGGCGATAAACTAGCTTCCGTGCATCTTGTACCATCGAACGGAGGATTCGGCGATCGCCTGGATGGGCTTCTCTAATATCGTTTTCCAGTTGATAAACCTTTTTTCGCACCTGGGCTTGGGGTCCACCTTGCTCTTGCATGTATTTAAACAACTGTCCCAAGATCACCCCCAGAAGTAAGAACATAAGGGGCAAGAAGGGGCCGCATCTTACACTCATGTTGATAGGTAAGATCAGGCGATTACTCTGGTTTGCCTGAGTGAGGTAAATTGCCCCAACATACTGTTCAGGGGGCATGGCTGAGCGCCCCAAGGTAAGGGGGACGCTGGTAATGGTTTGAGCGGGGAGGGCGATTTCCCCTGGTGGGATGGATAGGGCGCGATCGGGTAAGGGATAGTAGGTCAGCGCGCCCTGAACGGAAACGGCTGAGTTGAGAATTTTAGTCGGCACCAGAGCCGGATTGTCCAATCGAAGCTCGATCTGGTTGAGCCGGGTGCTGGCAGGCAGAAAGAGGTTTGCCAGCAGGCAATCGACGACCCAATTACAATTGACCACCCGCAACTGAATTTGGTCTGTGCCCTTTAAAGGAACGATGGGGAGTTGCTGATTGACCTCAATTTCAGGCTGAGAGACCGCTTGTCTTTCAGGCTCGGCTGGATTTTGTGGAGCAGTTTGGGCAATGGCTACACTCTGACTTAAAAGCAGAGGCAGGAAAGCGGCGATTAATAGTCGTTTCATGTGGTTAGCGTTTTACTTAAAGTTGTTCCATATTGCAGATAGTCGGTCTGGCTCGGTCAGCCATGCCATGCTTTACGCCTCCGCGACATCAGTCGTTGCAGGTGTCGGAAGTAGCTCTGGATAGACCGGAATACAGGGTGAGCCTGACTTACTAAACCGGATTGCCCAACTCCTGGCTAAGAAAAAGATCGTTGCATCCAGATTGAGGTTGGGTAATTGAAGCAATTTTTCTAGGCTGGCTAGACCGCCTATCTCGCCTAATGCCTCTTCTGCACTGCTTCTAACGGATGAGTCCTCATCCTTGAGCGCCAAGAGCAGGGCCTCGACTGCCTTCTCACTGCCTATCTTGCCTAATGCGGCTGCTGCACGGTATCTAACGTTCCAGTCCTCATCCTTGAACGCCTGGAGCAGGGCCTCGACAGCCTTCTCACTGCCTATGTTGCCTAATGCCACTGCTGCACTGCGTCTAACGTTCCAGTCCTCATCCTTGAGCGCCTGGAGCAGGGCCTCGACTACCTTCTCACTGCCTATGTTGCCTAATGCCTCTGCTGCACGGCTTCTAACGTCTGAGTCTGGGGCAGAGAGCGCCCGGATCAGAGCCTCGACTGCCTTTTCACTGCCTATCTTGCCTAATGCCTCTGCTGCACTGCTTCTAACGAATGAGTCCTCATCCTTGAGCGCCTGGATCAGAGCCTCGACTGCCTTTTCACTGCCTATCTTGCCTAGTGCCTCTGCTGCACTGCTTCTAACGAATGCGTCCGGGTCAGAGAGCGCCCGGATCAGAGTCTCCACTGCCTTCTCACTCCCGATCTGCCTCAATGCCTCTGCTGCACTGCGTCTAACGTCTAAGTCTGGGTCAGAGAGCGCCAGAAGCAGGGCCTCGACTGCCTTCTCACTGCCTATCTTGACTAATGCATTTACTGCACTGTTTCTAACGGATGGGTCTGGGGCAGAGAGCGCCCGGATCAGAGCCTCCACTGCCTTCTCACTGCCTATCTGCCCCAATGCCTCTGCTGCACGGATTCTAACGAATGAGTTTGGGTCAGAGAGCGCCCGGATCAGGGCCTCCACTGCCTTCTCACTGCCTATCTGCCCCAATGCCTCTGCTGCACGGATTCTAACGTCCCAGTCCTCATCCTTGAGCGCCTGGAGCAGGGCCTCGACTGCCTTCTCACTGCCTATGTTGCCTAATGCCTCTGCTGCACGGCTTCTAACGTCTGAGTCTGGGTCAGAGAGCGCCAGGAGTAGAGCCTCGACTGCCTTTTCACTGCCTATCATGGCTAATGCATTTGTTGCACTGCGTCTAACGAATGAGGTCTCATCCTTGAGCGCCTGGAGCAGGGCCTCGACAGCCTTCTCACTGCCTATGTTGCCTAATGCCGCTGCTGCACTGCGTCTAACGTGTGAGTCCTCATCCTTGAGCGCCTGGAGCAGGGCCTCGACAGCCTTCTCACTGCCTATGTTGCCTAATGCCGCTGCTGCACTGCGTCTAACGTGTGAGTCCTCATCCTTGAGCGCCAAGAGCAGGGCCTCGACAGCCTTCTCACTGCCTATCTTGCCTAATACCACTGCTGCATGGCTTCTAACGTCTGAGTCCTCATGCTTGAGCGCCTGGAGCAGAGCCTCGACTACCTTCTCACTGCCTATGTTGCCTAATGCCTCTGCTGCACTGCGTCTAACGTCTGAGTCCTCATGCTTGAGCGCCTGGAGCAGGGCCTCGACTACCTTCTCACTGCCTATCATGGCTAGTGCCTCTGCTGCACGGTATCTAACGTTCCAGTCCTCATCCTTGAACGCCTGGAGCAGGGCCTCGACAGCCTTCTCACTGCCTATCTTGCCTAATGCCTCTGCTGCACTGCTTCTAACGTCTGAGTTCTCATCCTCTAAAGCAGTTTGCAGAACTTGAACAAGTGTCGCCCAGGTTTGCCCGATCGCCACCACAACTGAACGAGTAAACTCAGCACCTGGATACTTCTGCCAAAACTGATAGATGCGATCGATCAGTGTGTCGATCAGTGGATTTGAGATCTGACTGCATTCGGCAATACACCGACCCGCCAGCAGCAACTGCGTTTG
>Ga0209181_10001838_pt1 | contig 35765 bp, 24 predicted proteins | sample MAT05_FD_187208 | JGI IMG/M metagenome (GOLD analysis project Ga0209181, IMG submission 187208) | Freshwater microbial communities from Lake Fryxell liftoff mats and glacier meltwater in Antarctica - MAT-05 (SPAdes) (version 2) | ecosystem: Environmental > Aquatic > Freshwater > Ice > Liftoff... | reverse complement strand
GTAAATTTCATTACATTGATATGTTCGGTCTCATTGCTATGCATCAGCCTTCCAATAATATCCATTGTACATTTTCATTTCGATGCTATAAAGTTACTGCTTAATGAAGAAAGAAAATGGGTGGGGCTCATGCCTGCAAATCGGAGGGGAGGCAGCAGACGGGTGTTGTAGGAGTATAGCGAAAGAATATTTTAAATGTTCAATAGTTCACGGCCCAAATGTTTTCAAGAGGTGGGGCGATGGAAAAACGTAAGTGCAGCCTACTTATATCATATTTTAATTCTAATTGTCCGTCTTTGGTAGCTATGTAAATAAGGTGGTTTTACCATAATTAATTTATCGTACTCCTTTAAAAAAGGGTAGCTAGCGCTACCCTAAATTTTTTTAGTATCATCTTTTGGAATACCAGCCGAGTAGTGGTCTTTACTATTGCTTACAATAAAATCATCTCGTATGTCTATAACTGGGTATTTTTATTAATAGCATTCGGCTAATTTTTCGCGATTATAACTTCTTCCAGATGCAAATGTATTTTCAACATGAATTGGAATGTTTCCCGCAGTCGTCGAGAAGTTATTCTTTTTTTCCAATTCGAATGATAAAATAATTCTAATCCTCATAGAAGATAATTTCTCCCTTGTTGTCGAATGTAACAGCTTGATAAATAACAGAACAATAAAAAAAGGCAATAATGGAATTAAATAAATTATCCAACTGGCCGAGTTAACAATAAAAATGGCAGTCAGGTATTTATAGTATTTGCGTACTATAGGGTTCAGTTCTTTATCATGGAAAAAAGACATAAGATTATCATAAATAACTTTACCTGACGCAGTTTTTTTTAATCTCCTATTTTTTCGGCTTTTAATTAATAAATCGAAGACGTTATGTTCATCAAATTTATTTATTGAATATGCCATCATATTGGACATTGTGTAAATTGACTCGTCAGAAAATTTATCCTTCCTAAAAGCAATTCTTTGAAATTTACTTTTGATATTTATTATTTTAAAAATCAATTCCACTTTTAAAGTCGGTAGAACTAAACCTTCCATAATAAAATGGTAGAGCGCCAATGTTCCAAAAATTAAAATTAAAGTTGCCATAGTTTATATTTTTAGGCTCTTAAAAGCAAGTCTTGATGAAGCTTTTCATTTTCTTCTAAAAGCTTATTAATCTGTTCAATATGAACTTTATTGGACCTTGACCCGATGAAATACCATGCAGCCAAAATCATAGACGCAAAAACCCAACCAAAGTACTCTAACGACTTTACCATGGTGAATATTTCATGTAAAATCTTAAGTAGGTCAACTGAGTTAAGTTTTGCGATAGACATTAAAATAATTAATCCAAAAATTGCCAATAACAATTGCCCTTTATTCATGGCGTGTATCATTACATTCTGGATCATTCCCCAACCATTAGGCTTATATTTATTAACTGGATTTTCTTTAGGAATTGAAGGTTGTGTTGCGGTAGTTGGGCGCTGTCCCTTGGCCATTAATAGTAATTTGTTAAGGTTTTAGTAACTATGAAGCAACAAATTAGTAAAATTTATGACAAATTAAGAAAAATTCCCCTTGGTTTTTAATGATACCGTCCCGAAGTTTGATTTTTACCGGTAATTCATAGCCGCTTATCCGGGTTAAAGCGGGGGTAACAATCAGATGTTGCAGGGAGTATAGCTAAAGAATATTTTAAACATGAATAGTGAATCAATGTCGTTTACTTAAGTTCTTTTCTCTATTATAGAACTGAAATTTAAGGATCTCGTAAGACATCGCCCCAACCCCTCTCTAAAGGCTGAAGGAAGTTTTACCATTGGGATTAGTGGTGTTATTTTTGAGTTGTTTATGAAACTCAGGCTTTGCTTTTCCATTTCTATTCCGCGAAACATTAGCGCAATTATAGTATACTCCATTGGAGAGAGGTTAGATAGGCAAACAGCTACTTCTTTAATACCTGCAAAACAGTCCCATACAAAACCTCGGCTCCCAATGCCAGGTCTTCGTAGGAAGCATATTCCAGTGGGTTATGGCTAATGCCATCTTTACAGCGAATGAAAATCATTCCATAATCGCAGGAATAGGACAAGGCCAATGCATCATGAAAAGGTCCACTCATTAATTCAGGCGCATCCAACCCAGCAGCTGTACATTCTGTATGAATGATTTCCTTTATCCAGTCGGCACAATACCGGGGTTCACTGTTGGTATCTTCAGAAATTTCATAAGTTAATGAATGCTTTTGAGAGATGGATTCAATCTGATCCCGTAGTTGCTTCTCATAGCGGTTGCGTCTTTCCAAATCAATATCCCGAAGGTCAACGGTGAACGTTACCTGCTCGGGAATAATATTACGGGAAGCGGGAAATACCGTTAAAGTGCCAACGGTACCAACAGTGGGTGCACCCGGAACCTGTGTGGCAACCTGGTTAAGCGCAACGATTATTTCTGCGGCACCAACCAATGCATCTTTACGAATGGCCATGGGTACAGAGCCGGTATGTCCTGCCATACCCTTCAATTGAACGGTCAGCCACAAAGGACCGGAGATTCCGGATACCACTCCCACCGGGTGATTTGCCATATCTAAAATTGGCCCCTGCTCAATGTGTAGTTCAAGAAAACAAAAAATACTGCCGGGGGCATATTCGGATTCTTCAAATTTTGTTGGATCGCAACCAAAATCGATCAATGCCTGCTCTCTTGTGATGCCATCTTTATCTGTTCTTTGTAGTTCACCTGCTTCCAATTTTCCTAAGATGCCCCTTGAACCAAAAAGGCCCTTATTAAATCGCCAGCCCTCTTCATCCGCAAAGGAAATCACTTCAATCGTTCGTTCGGGGATGATTCCATTTTTTGTAAGTGTTGCCACTGCTTCAATGGCACATAGCACACCCGCTACACCATCAAAGCGGCCACCATAGGGTTGAGAATCGAGGTGAGAGCCCATCATTAATATTGGTAGTGCAGGATCAGTTCCCGGTAGCCTTCCAATTAAGTTTCCGAAATTATCAATACGGGTTGTCATGCCGGCTTCTTTCATCCATGAAGCAGCCAATTCAAAACCATGCTTTTCCAAAACCGTCATCGTTGGCCGGCAGGTACCGGTTTCACCTATCTTTCCTATTTCGCTCATGGCTTCAAAATGTTGCTGAAGCCTGCCGGAGTTTATTTTCATGTTGATTTGATTGAGATGAATTTTAAAAAATGGTTGACCAAAGGTGAATGAAGATAATAAAAAATGCCAAAATGTTGGACGTCCGAAAATGAGCAGATGCAATCCAAATCCGATGGCTATCGGATATCGCAACATCAAGTGATCGGTGATAACACCTACCACGGCCCAGAAACTAAGATGTTAGAACAAAAAAAAAGTTAGGTCGAAATGTTGCAATTACAATACTTCAACCTAACTCATTTTTTAACCCGCCCCTGGTTTACAATTTCCTTTGTAAGCTGCTCCAGCTACCACCATTGTGTATCGCTGCATACCCCTTTGATACCAGGTAGCTTTTTGCAGAAGCACTTCGCATACCGGAAGCACAACAGGTAATAACCGGTTTGCTTTTATCTTTCAGCTTGTTCAAATGATTGATTAATTGGTCTAAAGGAATATTGAGGGAGCCCCTGATATGCCCGGTTTCGTATTCTCCCTTACTCCGGACATCGATAATCATTGCACCAGATTTCACTAATGCTGCATAGTCGGTTTTAATACCCAATCCAAATAAATTCTTTAATGTGTTGATCATAGTTATTTCGCTTTATTTAGTTTTATTGAATAGGATAAATTAACAGGCAATGGATTTTTCAGCAACCCGGTTATTAAATACTTGCACGGTATTGTAGTTTACTTGCCAGGTAATGGGAAGGGCTTTTTTTAGCATGTGACTAACACCACAATATTTTTCCTGCGATAAATTAACCGCATCCAGTGCCGCATCTTTGTATAATGCATCCCCTCTAAAATCGTAGACAACATGCATTGATATGTATTCAATGGGCTGTTGCTTACTCAATTCGCCCGTTACTTTAATACTCAGGTCATTCACCTCCTTTTGCGCTTTTTTAAGAATAGCTACAATGTCCATTCCGGTGCAACCCGAAAGCGCAGTAAGGATAAACGGTTTAGGAATCGGGCCGTTGTCTTCACCCCCTACTCTTTCAGGTGCATCCATAATAATGGTATGTCCATTTACCAATGAGTTAAATTGCATCTTGCCCATCCATTGGGTTTCAATTTCATGCTGTGCCATAGTTTTTAGATTTAGATTTTCATTAAACGGTTCAGATATAATATAGCTGCAACGACATCATTCAACTCAAATTCGGCGGAGTGATTCTGCAAACAATATTTTTCCCCTTTCTTTTTGAAATGTAAAACTACAATGCGCACAAAACCTTCATGGTGACTTATGTTACAAAACTGATCTTTTTTAAAAGAAGCGTTGAATAGATACTGGTTATTTTAATCAATTCGGCTCAGGGCCATTATGTATAAGGAGGACACAACAAGATTTTAGTGAAGGGATAGCAATTATAAATCCGTTAGCCTTTCTATTTTTTTGGGAAGGTTCAAATAAGCGCAGGGCACATTTGGAGGTGCGTATTCAATTCCATAGTGAAGTTTTAATAAAGTAGTCACTACTTTGGAAATAGTTATTTCATTCCGGTGTATTTGAGGAAGCAAACCCATCACTGCGTAGCTGATGGGATTAACAGACGAAATCAATGTTTCCCATTCATATCCTTTTCCCCAGATAATCCCTTTTACCGTAATGGCTAAATCAGCGGATTCAGACAGCAGGTAATTCAACATCTCTGCTGAATTATTTTGATTCTGGTTTACGGTATGAAATACCGGCGATTGTCCGCCAAAACCCATTTCATCTATGCCGGCTCTTTCATTCACATCAGCGCCATAACTTACCAACACTTTTGCACATTCAAGGTGAATGTACTCTGCACAAATATGAAGTAGGGAGACGTTCTGCATAGGAGTATACGCACAATCCAAGGAATATTTTGCCCAACTGATTTCAGGGTTGTTGTTGATATATTTTTCCAGCGATACAGCATCATCCAACAACACAGATAAGAGTACTTTATCAGTTAACTCCAGGCCACTATCTACAAATACTTTTATGCACTCTTTAAACCGGGGCGTACGGGTGTACATATTGATCATGGTATCAATGAGTGGCGCTCCCTTATAGTCAATATTGGGGGGAATTCCTGAAGCAAAATAACGCTGTATGCTTTCCGGCGAATGCAATTCAATTTGTATAACGAGCTCTTCTAAACTACTCATCGTTCTATATTTAAACGTTACTTTAACGCAATTAAATTTTGCAATTTACTGTAGTATTAAGGCCGGTCATAAATCATCAACACTAGCATTCCTGAATGGATCGCATAAGGCGTTTCACGTTCAACCGGTATAAAGTTACTTCTACAGATTAAAATAATATCTGCTTACAATTAAAAATAAAATCCAGCCGACTATTGATGTGAATGTTTTTTCAATTTAAGCAGAATTTAAACCAAATGGTTATCATTATACGCCCCGGTTCACAATTGATCAATGATATATACCTTCGCCAAAATCAAATATTGGTATGAAATATATACTCTTTGTTTTTACCTTTGTTTTTATAACTTCCATATCATCTGCCCAAACAAACAATGCTGCTGAAAACCAGTTTCTAAAGAAAAGGGTCATGCTTCCCAATGGATGGCATCTTTCTCCTGCTGGCCGTAGTTTACCGCTGGGCGACTTACCACTCAATCTTGCCGTATCATCTTCCCAAAAGTGGATAGCCGTTACCAACAATGGGCAGAGTGTACAAAGCCTCCAGTTGATAGATGCCAAAACAGAAAAAGTGTTGGATAATACCGTGATCCCAAAATCCTGGTACGGGCTAAAATTTAGTTCAGATGAAAAATTCCTGTACGCTTCCGGCGGCAATGATAACTGGATTTTACAGTACGCCATCATCAACAATAAACTAAAATTAAAAGACAGTATTATCCTGGGTAAAAAATGGCCGGAGAAAATCTCCCCTGCCGGTATAGAAATAGATGACCAGGCGAATATTTTATATGTGGTAACCAAGGAAAATAATTCACTTTATTTAATTGACCTGGCAACTAAAAAAACGATACTGGAACTTGCTTTGGGTAATGAAGCTTATGCCTGTTTATTATCGCCTGATAAAAAGGAATTATATATTTCGCTGTGGGGCGGGGATAAGGTATTGGTGCTGGATACAAAGAGTAGAACCATTACCGGCAGGATTGAAGTAGGCGATAATCCAAATGAATTATTACTAAATAAAAAAGGCACTATTTTGTATGTTGCCAATGCAAATGATAACAGCGTTTCAGTAATAGATGTGCAAAAAAGAACGGTATTGGAAGTGTTAAATGCCGCGTTGTATGCCGATGCCCCGGCTGGTTCTACTTCTAACGGCCTCGCCTTATCCGCAACAGAAAAAAACCTGTATGTAGCCAACGCTGACAACAACTGCCTGGCAGTTTTTGATGTATCAATAACCGGCAAGAGCCGTTCCAGGGGATTTATACCGGTGGGCTGGTATCCAACCAATATAAAAGTGATTGGCAAAAAAATCTTTGTCGCCAATGGCAAAGGATTTTCCTCTTTTGCAAATCCTACCGGCCCCAATCCTGGCAGGCCCGAACAGACTGTTGAAAGACATTTTGGCGATACTACCATAAAAGTGAGATCAGGATATATCGGTGGTTTGATGAAAGGAACCATGACCATCCTGGAGGAACCCAACGATGCACAATTAGCCATCTATTCAAAAGCGGTTTATAATAACACGCGTTATACCAAAGCAAAAGAGTTAAATGCCCAGGGCGAAAAAGGGAATCCCATTCCAATGAAAGTAGGTGCTGCCTCGCCCATAAAATATGTTTTCTATATCATCAAAGAAAACCGCACGTACGACCAGGTGCTGGGAGATATACCGGAGGGGAATGGCGACACCAGCCTGGTTTTATTTGGAGAAAATATTACACCTAACCAACACAAGCTCGTTCGTGAATTTGTGTTGTTGGATAATTTTTACGCAGATGGTGAAGTAAGTGCGGATGGCCACAACTGGAGTACCTCCGCTAATGCCACCGATTACCTTGAAAAGAATTGGGTGACGAGCTATGGAGCTCGTGGTGGCACTTATCCCGGTGAAGGCAAACGGGAGATAGCCAATCCTAAAAAAGGATTCATCTGGGATTATTGTAAAAGGGCAGGCGTAAGCTATCGAACGTATGGCGAATTTGCAGATGATGGCAAAGCCAATATTCCCGTGCTGGACGGGCATTTTTGTCCTTACTATGCCAGCTACGGACTGGGCGTAAGAGATACTTCCCGTTTTTATCAATGGCGCCAGGAATTTGACTCCCTTATTGCGAACAATGTGTTACCTCAATTTAATTCCCTTCGCTTTGGAAACGATCATACCGAAGGATTGCGGAAAGGAAGGCCTACACCATTTGCGCATGTGGCGGACAATGACCTGGCGGTAGGTTTGTTTTTAGAGCATCTTTCAAAAAGCTCTGTATGGAAAGAGAGTGCGGTATTCATCGTTGAAGATGATGCGCAGAATGGCCCTGATCATGTAGATGCACATCGTACTACCGCCTATGTGGCTGGACCCTTCGTAAAAAGGGGATTTGTAGACCATACCATGTATTCTACCTCATCTATGTTGCGCACCATGGAACTCATTCTTGGTTTGCCACCCATGAGCCAGTATGATGCTGCGGCTACCCCTATGTGGCGTTCTTTTACAGCCACTCCCAATCTAAAAAAGTTTACGTCCCTCCCTGCTAATATCGATCTAAATCAAAAAAATAAATCCACTTCCCCCACTGCCCTATTAAGTGAAACATTTGATTTTAGTAAAGAAGACAGGATACCCGACCTGGTTTTTAGCGAGATGATCTGGAAAGCAGTAAAAGGTGAAGATGCAAAAATGCCGGCACCAAGGCGAAGTGCATTTGTGAAAGTAATTGCGGATGATGATGAAATACCTGCACTAAAGAAAAAATAAAATGAAAACCACCGAGGCTCTAATTTGTACGCCTTTGTATCATTCCTGCCTATGTGTCGTTTGTGTCTTTGTGGTTCAAGGCAATGTTTTGATTGTATCATACAACAGCTTCACAAATGCTGCTCTATCCAGGTCATACACCACCTCGGTGTTGGGTTCCAGTTTTAGCAGGTTATAAAAATCAACTACGGTGGCGCCAGTAGTTAACTCGCCCGATACTTCCACATCTACATGGCAGGGCTTAGATTGAAAGATAGAAGGATCAATCAGCCAGGCGATGGTACAGGGATCATGCAAAGCAGCGCCCCCGCCAAGTTCGGGCCGGTTCTCCCGGTAATACACCGAAAAGAAATCTACCAACTCTGCCAACACCTTCCCAGTTTTATTTCCGATGGCCCTGAACAATTCAATATCTTCTTTAAAAAAAAGTGCCTTATGGGTAACTTCCAGTCCGCACATTACAATGGGGATAGTAGAGTTAAAAACGATGGAAGCAGCTTCGGGATCTACATAAATATTAAATTCGGCCAGTGGCGTGTAATTTCCCCTGCTCATACTACCACCCATCAGCACAATTTTTTCCACCTTTGATTTTAATTCAGGAAACAATAATAAAAACCCGGCAATATTGGTGAGTGGACCGGTAGCTACCAGCGTTATTTTTTCTCTACTGGATTGTACAATTCGGCCTATTGCATGATTAGCCGATCCTTCGCCCGGTTCAAAACCCGGCTCCGGCAAATCAGTTCCATCAAGGCCCGTCTTTCCATGCACATAATCTGCAATAATCAGATCACGGAAGAGCGGGCTTTCGCTGCCACGGTAAACCGGCGGTTGCTCACCAATTAATGTGAGGATACGCAGGGCATTGCGCAAAGTGTTGTCCTGAGTTTGGTTACCGGCAGATATCGTGACCGCTTTTATATCAAACAATTTACTGCCGAAAGCCAGCATCAGCATAATGGCATCGTCATGGCCGGGATCGCAATCGATGATAATTGGCAGGCGTTTGTGCATGTGAGGTTTTTTAATATTTTTTTCCGATCAGTATTTTTTGTCCGGGCTAGGAAGCCAGGATCATTGTTGCGACTTGTCCGCCGTAGCGGAACGCCCTCCTTTACCTCATACCATTTGGCAACTTTACCTGCTTAATAACTGGCTCTCTGCTAAGACCTCACTGGTTTTAAAAACGGGTGAGGTCTTGAGCTAGAGTACTGTACTTTCAATTGAATATTCACAAAAAATTATTCTTTTAAAGAGCCTTATTTTACTTTCACTTTCGCCGAAGCTGAGAGCTCTTTGTAGAGCTCATTTTGCCCCCGTCCCCTAAAGGGGAGGTCTTCAAATAGCTTCCCTTTTTAGGTTCATTTCAAGAATTGAAAGGTGATTTTCTATAAATTCTATACCCTTTCAAAGATTCGAAAATAAAACGCAATCAAGATTCAAGAAGGATTAAATATAAAAGAAGGCGATCCGCCGCGGCAGACAACAAGAAAAAACAGTAGCCTAAAATTATCCATTATCAATTAACCAATTATCAATTATACAATAAATCAATGATCATTCAACGGCAATCCCAGCCGCTGGTAGTCTTTCCAGTTGAGGTATTCCGGTGCTACACGGTGTTCCTCCATGGTGATGCAGTTATTGACCGGGCATATCAACTGGCAAAGGTTGCAGCCCACGCATTCTTCTTCTTTAATGGTGTAAGTATTATAAGGTTTCCCATATTCAAGGTTGATGGATTGATGCGATCCGTCTTCGCAGGCTATATAACATAGCCCGCAATGAATGCATTTGTCCTGGTTAATTTTTGCGATATGATGGTAATTGATATCAAGCTCTTCCCAATGGGTAATTTTTTCTATCGACTTTCCAACGAAATCATAAATGGTGGAATAGCCTTTTTCATCCATCCAGTTGTTAAGGCCTTCGCACATATCTTCAATGATCCTGAACCCATGTTTCATTGCAGCCGTGCATACCTGCACGTTGGATGCACCGAGCAACATAAATTCCACTGCATCCCGCCAGGTACTTACGCCACCAATACCCGAAATGGGTACTCTTTTAGTGGTTTCATTTTGTGCTATGGTAGTCAAAAATTTTAAAGCGATGGGCTTTACTGCAGGGCCACAATACCCACCGAAAACACTCTTGCCTGCCACATAGGGATTGGGTACCAGGGTATCCAGGTCAATGCCTGTTACAGACTGTATGGTGTTGATGAGTGATAGGGCATTGGTACCTGCTTCTACTACGGCCCTTCCTGTTGGCACTACGGAATGCACATTGGGCGTAAGTTTGGTAATTACCGGTATGGTTGCTTTTTCCATCACCCATTCCACCACCATACGTGCAATCTCGGGGTCTTGTCCAACGGCTGCCCCCATGCCCCTTTCGGTCATGCCATGCGGACAACCAAAGTTTAATTCGAGTCCGTGTGCGCCGGTATCTTCTACTTTTTTTATCAGTTCATGCCAGCTTTCCCGGTCATTATCTGCCATCAGTGACACCACCATTGCCCGGTCGGGAAATAACCGGATACATTCTTCAATCTCTTTTAAATTGATATCGAGTGGCCGGTCGCTGATGAGTTCAATATTATTAAAACCCATCACCCGGGTGCCATTGAAATTAACAGCAGAATACCGCGAAGAAACATTCTTCACCTGTGAGCCAAGGGTCTTCCAAACTACACCGCCCCAGCCAGCTTCAAAGGCACGGAGCACATTGATCTTTTTATCAGTAGGAGGTGCACTCGCCAGCCAGTAGGGGTTGGGCGATTTAATGCCCAGGAAATTTGCGGAGATGTCTGCCATAGTTTTATAAATTTAGGTAACTTTATTAAAATTTTGAAAAATGGAAATTCTGGTAGAAAATATTGAAAAAATTTTCACCATCGAAGAGTACTTAGCCCTGGAAGACGCATCGGTTGAAAAACATGAATTTTATAATGGTAAAATAATTAAAACGTCCGGAGCAAAACCTAACCACCATACTATTGCTGCAAACATAATCGCAGAATTAATTTTTGCCACCCGTAATAAAGAAAAAGAATATTTTGTATTAACAAGTGACTCTAAAATTTACAACCACAGGTTAAATAGTTTTTTATATCCCGATGCTGTTGTTATTTGTGAAACCATAGAATTATATCCCGGTTCTGCTACCGTTATCACCAATCCATTATTAATTGTAGAAGTGCTACCTCCATCAACAGAACAATATGACCGTACCGGTAAATTTTACGACTATAAACTAATACCCAGTTTTAAGGAATATGTGTTAGTATGGCAAATCATTCCATCGGTAACATCTTCGTTTAAAATTGGTGACCGTACCTGGCAGGACACAGAGGCCGAAGGACTTGATAGCGCTATTTATTTACAAAGTATTGATTGCAGCATTGATTTAAAAAAGATATACAGGGGAATTAAATTTTAAGGAATAGTATTTATTTTCACGCAAAGGAGCAGAGGCGCAAAGTTTTTTTAATTTATTTACTATTCTGTGGATACCATCTTTGATTAGGTTCACATTGAAATTTATTAAGAGAGCTAATTTACAGCCTGTTAATTTTAAATAGGTTTGAACTTGTTTGTAATGAACGGGTGCCAATGCTTCAATTGATTTTAATTCTATAATCACTTTATTATCTACAATTACATCTGCCCTAAATCCGATTTCCATTGTAATTGATTCATGTACCAATTGAATAGCCTGCTGCCTTGCAAAAGGGATGTCTGTTTTAGCCAATTCGTAACAAAATATTTCTTCGTAAACACTTTCAAATAAACCTGGTCCATAAGCTGAATGTATTTTAAAACAAATATCTACAACAATGGTGGCTATTTCATTTTCTGTATGCATTGGTTAAGTTTACACTTTCAATTTTTCTTCTTTTTTTCTTTGCTTCTTTGCGTCTTTGCGTGAAATTCCTTGCGTGAAACTCCTTGCGTGAAACTCTTTGCGTGAAAACTTACAATTTAGCGTGAAAAAACCCCATGATAGACGCCGCCCCCTCCTTCCCAGCCTGTACTGCATCCACTACTTCCTTACCTCCATTCACCGCATCACCACCTGCGAAAATGCCGCTAATATTTGTTTCATTGTTTGGCTGGATTACAATTTTTCCTGACTTATTTTCAATACCATTTTGTTGCACTAATTCCTCAAATGGCATTTGCCCGGCAGCTTTGATTACCATATCTACTTCCAGGGTAAAAGTTTCGCCGGTATCAACCGGTGAGCGGCGGCCGCTTGCATCCGGTTCACCCAATTGCATGGTACTGCATACCAACGCTGTTACTTTACCATTTTCTCCACTCACTTCTTTTGGTGCCGCCAGCCAGATGATATTGCATCCATCCAACATAGCAATATCCAGTTCCGCCTGTGTGCAAGGCTTCTCGTTTTCAGTGCGCCGATACACCAGCGTTACTTCCTTCGCTCCCAGTCTTTTTGCCTGGGTAGCAGCATCAATGGCCGTCATGCCCATGCCTATCACTGCTACCTTATCTCCTACCGGCACTTTATTATAGCCTTTATCCCTGATACTGTAAATAAAAGTAAGCGCATCTACCACTCCCTCCAATTCTTCACCCGGAATATCAAGCTGCCTCGCCAAACCAACACCGATTCCGAGATACACCGCATCATATTTTTCCTGCAGCTCCGCAAGTGAAATATCCCTCCCCAGTTCCTGGTTGTATTTAATTTCAATGCCGCCGATTGCAGTAATATAATCCACTTCATCCTGGCAAAATTGTGGCGTTACTTTATACGCTGCAATGCCATAAGTCATCAACCCCCCACCCTTGCTTTCCCTTTCGAAAATGGTTACGTCTACTCCTTCCCGGCTAAGGGTATGGGCACAACTCAATCCGGCAGGGCCTGCACCAACCACGGCTACTTTTTTACCGGTTGATTCTTTCCGCTTAAATAACTGCCAGTTGTTTTCCATTGCCTTTTCGGTACTGTACCGTTGCAACTTAGCGATGGGAATTGGTTCCTCTTCCATCAGGTTAAACACGCAGGCACCTTCGCACAACTTCTCTACCGGGCATACTTTGCTGCAACCGGCTCCCATGATATTGCTTTTAAAAATAGTATGCGCCGATCCCTTTATATTCCCTGTGGTAATTTGCTTTATAAACTTGGGTACATCAATGCTGGTGGGGCAACTCTTCATGCAAGGTGCATCATAACAAAACAAACAACGGTTGGCTTCCACCAATGCTGCATCGGCTGTTTCAAACGGCGGATGAATATCGCTGAAGTTTTCCTCGTATTCTTTTGTGGTTAATCTATTGTTTACAATTGCCATAAATTAATTTTAATCATTTTCACATGGAAGAATTAGCTTTCATAAATGAAAATTTATTCCCGCCGAATTCCCTTTTCCCCCTTTTGGGAATAGGTGTTTATAACTCCATTATTTTACTATAAGTCTCTGGCCTCCTGTCCCTGAAGAACTGCCACTTGCTCCTTACTTCATCAATCATATCCAGGTCAAATTCCGCAATTAATAATTCATCTTTGTCTTCGCTTGCCTGGGCAAAAATTTGTCCGCGTGGATCCACAAAATAACTGGTGCCATAAAACTTTCCAAGATTCCAGGGCGCTTCCGTTCCTACCCGGTTGATGCAACCCATAAAATACCCGTTGGCCACGGCATGTGCTGGCTGCTCCAGTTTCCACAGGTATTGTGACTGGCCTACCGTAGTTGCAGACGGATTGTAAACGATTTCTGCACCATTCAAACCAAGACACCGGGCTCCATCCGGAAAGTGCCGGTCGTAACAAATATACAGGCCCACTTTGGCATACTTTGTTTGAAACACCGGGTAGCCCAAATTACCCGGTTTAAAGAAAAACTTTTCCCAGAAACCACCGGTATGAGGGATATGATTTTTTCGGTACTTGCCAAGGTAAGTGCCGTCTGAATCAATCACCGCCGCGGTATTGTACAATACACCGGCTTGCTCTTTTTCATACACTGGCACGATGATCACCATGTTGTATTTTTTAGCATATTCCGCCATGCGTTCCGTTGTAGGACCGGGTACGGATTCTGCTGAAGCATACCATTTGGCATCCTGTCCCGGGCAAAAATATGGTGTATTAAAAATTTCCTGGAAGCATAAAATCTGCACGCCTTTTTCACCAGCTTCTTCTATGAGCGGAATATGTTTTTGAACCATCGCTTCCTTGATCTCTTCGATTGATCCCTCGCCTTCTGTTTTGGGCAGGCTCATTTGTATGAGACCTGATTTGATGATTCGTGGCATGTTGATTTTTATTTTACTGTTTCAGGCGATGTGGTATTTGCCGTTTAGGCGTTGTACGTACAACGCCTAAATAATTTCCGTTACTTTATTCCTTTTAATATATTTTCCATTCCCTTTTTCCACCATACATTTCCCATCATCAATCACCACCTTACCCCGCAATAAAACGGTTTTGCATTTACCGGTTAACTGCCATCCTTCATAACCCGAATAATCCGTATTCATGTGATGGGTAGCGGCGCTAATGGTATGTTGCTGATTAGGATCAAACAATACCAGGTCCGCATCCGAACCCGGCGCTATACATCCCTTGCGTGGATGCATCCCAAATATTTTGGCGGGGTTGGTGCTTAATACTTCTACGAATTTATGGAGGGTAATCTTTCCTTTCCGCACCCCTTCGCTGTATAGTAATTCCACCCGGTGTTCAATTGCCGGATGGCCGTTGGGAATCTTCGAAAAATCATCCTTGCCCAAAAGTTTTTGCTCCCATTTAAACGGGCAATGATCTGTTGCCACCACTTGTATCAATCCCTGGTTGATACCAGCCCATAATGCCGCCTGGTCTTTCTTTTCCCGTAATGGGGGACTCATAACCCATTTGGCGCCTTCAAAATTATTTTCATATAAAGAAGCATCCAGCAATAAATATTGAATACAGGTTTCTGCAAATACTTTTTGATTATTGCGATTATTATTTCTAACTGCATTCAATGCGCCTTCGCAGGTCATGTGAACAATATAACCCGGGCAACCTGTGTACCCTGCAATGCTGGCAAACCTTTCAGAGGCTTCTGCTTCCGTAACTTCCGGCTGAGATAAATAATGATAGATTGGAGCCAGTTTTCCTTCAGCCTTATGTTTGGCAACCAGGAAGTCAATCATATCGCCATTGGTGGCATGTACGGTTACCATACCGCCTCTTTCTTTTACTTCATTCATCAGGCCAACCATCTGTTTATCATCAATCATCAGTGCGCCCTTGTATGCCATAAATATTTTAAATGAAGTGATGCCTTCTTTTTCTACCAGGTCAATAATTTCTTTGCAAGTGGCTTTATTAAAATCGGTTACCGCCATGTGAAAACTATAATCACCAATGGCATTACCACAGGCTCTCCCACTCCACGCATGATAAGCCTCGTATAAAGAATGGCCCTGCGATTGTAAAATAAAATCAATCACCGTGGTAGTGCCGCCATGCAAAGCCGCTCTGGTGCCGGTTTCATAATTATCGCTGGAGAACGTTCCCATAAAAGGCATTTCCAAATGCACATGCGGATCAATGGCACCCGGAAAAATTAAGAGCCCCGATGCATCTATTTCCTGGTCTGCTTTTACCAATAATTTTTTTCCAACGGAGGTGATGGTTTCCCCTTCAATAAAAATATCACCGGTATAATTATCCGAGGTAGTAATGATATGTCCGTTTTTAATTAAGATGCTCATAATGATAGTTTTCAATCCACGAATAATGAAACGCAAATACTAATTTAATGTGTTTTGACTAGTATTCGTTCTTTCTGTAGCAGCAATTAAATTTTTTGCATTTTATGTTAACAGGCAGATGTATTTTATGGCGGTCCCGAAAAAATTGGAATTTCGCAAATACATTTTTTTAACCAGCATGCACCATTACTCAACATCGTTGCCACGCTCGGTTCAAAGACATACCATTGGGGATCTTTAATTGTGTTTTGCTTTTAGATTTCATAATGAATAATAGCTAGTGGCATATTACAAAGTCAATGACGTATGAGTCGCAAATTTTCTTGGTGAGTCACCCTTTGGGGGTGACTCACCAAGAAAATTTGTCTATAACAAATCGATGTTGACATGACACTAGTGTATTGATAAATTAAATTTGTAACATTTACCTTAAAAATCAATTATTTCGTCCCTTTAGGGAATATATATCGGTAGTAATATGGATTATGAACAAATGAAGAAAGCCACAGCCGACGTGATAGCACTTTAATTTTATCACGTCCCCCGCGGCGGACTTTAAACTTTTATTAAATATTAGTCTACCGGTATTATGTCCCTACGGGACTTGAAAATTCATCTTCATGGTTACAAAATCAAATTGTAAAAACACAAGCTACGGCACGTTAAAAATAAGAACTAAACTGTATCATTATCTGTCCGGTTGGGAGAATAACTACGGCACGCAAAACATTATTTAAATTCAGCTACAAAGAGAAAACTCCTACGGAGATAAACTTTCTGTAAAAGTCAATATAACCTGCATTTCATACTCCGTAGGAGCTATCCAATATCATTAGATACCTGTTGAGGGCGTACCTATGGCATTCAAAAACACTATTCCAATCATTCTACAAAGAAGTTACTTCCGCGGAGTCCCTTTTTTACTGCTTCGCATCAGCAACCAGAAACTTATTCCACTTACAAAAAATCCAATAAACCAGGCATAACTATACAAATGAATAATCCAGGATGGCATGGAGGTTTCGCTGATTAATTTTACCTGTGCCAGGAACCCCGGCACATTGGGTAATATTCCCAACAATAAAGCAATGATGGCGATGGAATTAAACCCATTTCTAAAACTATAACTGCCTTTCGGCTTATACAATTCATGCAACTCCAATTGTTGTTTCCGGATAAAATAATAATCCACAATCATGATACCGCCGATAGGGCCCAGCAAACTGGAATAGCCTACCAGCCAGGTAAAAATATAACCACCGGGATCAGCAATCAGCTTCCATGGAAAGATGAGTATTCCAATAATACCGGTGATATAGCCACCTGTTCTGAAATTAATTTTTTTAGGCGCCAGGTGGGCAAAATCATTTGCGGGGCTTACAATATTGGCTGCAATATTAGTAGCCAATGTGGAGATGGCTACTGCTATCATTGCAACACTCACCAGCAATTTACTTTCAAATTTCCCGGCCAGCACCAACGGGTCCCAAATGGTGGTTCCATAAATAATGGTGGTAGCCGATGTAACCACCACGCCGATAAAAGAAAATAATGTCATGGAGGTAGGCAATGCCACCGCCTGCCCGGTGATCTGTGCTTTTTGGCTTTTGGCATATCTTGTAAAGTCGGGTATATTTAAAGATAGTGTTGCCCAAAAACCCACCATGCCTGTTAATGCCGGAAAAAAGAAATGAAAGAAGTCGCCGGAAGTTTTAAATTTTGAAGGCTGTTCTAAAATAGGCCCCAAACCATTCCCTGCATTGATCGCCCAAAACAATAAAGCCAATGCAGCAAAGGGTAAAAAGAATGCTTTGAAAACGAGCAGTTTTTTTATACTCTCTACCCCCAGGTACACAACGTACATGTTTAACACCCAAAACAAAAAAAAGCAGATTGCCGGCCCGGTTTGCAAGCCCCATGAAGCAGGAAAAAACTGGGGTAAGGTATCCAGTGAAGGAAACCATAAATGAAACATTTGAAACAACGCAAATCCCCCGATCCAGGTTTGAATGCCAAACCATCCGCAGGCAACAATGGCCCTTAATATAGCAGGGATATTGGCTCCGGAGGTTCCAAAACTCGCCCTTGCAAAAACCGGGAATGGAATACCATATTTTGCCCCGGCATGGCCATTTAAAATCATCGGGATGAGTACTACTGTGTTGCCGATAAAAATAGTGAGTATCGCCTGCCACCAGTTCATACCGCCTTCAATTAATGAACTCGCCAGCATATAAGTTGGAATACACAAGCTCATGCTAATCCACAACGCTGCGTAGTTCCAGGTACCCCAGCTTCTTTTACTGGCAGGCACCGGCGCCAGGTCCTTGCTATATAAATGGGAAGATTGTAATTCTTCAGTCAGCAGTTCTTCGATGTGCATGTAGTTAGTTTGGTGATTAAAAACAATTAGCTAATGTGCTAATTGGTTAATGTGCTAATGAAATTCAGTACCCAAAAAATCGTATAATGAAGGAGTTTGGGAATGGCATACAATGAATAAAAAAACATCCAAATTTTCACTATTGCAGATTCACTATTCAATATCGTTTACTTAAGAAAACATTCACGCAAAGAAAAAAAGATGCAAAAGCGCAAAGTTAGTTTTGTATTTTCCTCGCCCCTTACATTATTTCCTTTACGCCTTTTCGTGGAATAAATAAAGCACTCATCAAACATCACTGAACGGTGAAATTTTGAGCATGCCTTCATTGCCCATCCGATAGCTATCGGATCACCATTCACCATTGACGTTGATCAGTTTACATGTTCATCCGCGATAGCAATTGCTTCGCTGATGATGGCCAGCCCTTCATCAATCTGCTCTTTGGTTACAATCAATGGCGGTGCACAGAAGATATAGTTCCACCGTACAAAAGTGTACATTCCCAGTTCCCTGATTTTTGCAGCTACCTTATTCATCACTACCATTTCACCTGAGTTTGCGTTGAATGGTGCCATGGGTTCTTTTGTATGCCTGTTTTTCACCAATTCGATACAACCCAGCAAACCGGTATTCCGGAAGTCGCCGATGCTTGGATGTTTTTGTTTTAATTTTTCTACCTCCTGATCCATATATTTGCCCATTGCATTCGCATTTTCCAGCAAACCTTCTTCTTCATAAATCTTCAATGTTTCCAGGGCGGCTGCACAGCATACTGCATGGGCCGAATAAGTTAACCCCAGTGGCAATACAGCATCATCATATTTAGCAGCTATGGCATCGCTCACCTGCAAACAACCAAACGGTAGATAACCACATGTCAATCCTTTTGCCATAGCAATCATATCCGGAACGATATCATGATTTTGGAAACCAAACCATTGGCCGGTGCGGCCAAACCCGCTCATTACTTCATCCATCAGCATTAGGATGCCATGATTTTTGGTGATTTCCCTAACGGCTTTTAAATAACCTTTTGGATATTGTAAACATCCCGATGTGCCGGATTCACCTTCCAGTAAAATAGCTGCAATATTGCCGGGGCCTTCATAAGCAATCAAACGTTCCAGTGAAGCCACTGCTTCCTTCAATAAATTTTCTTCTCCATACTCCCAGCGGTATAAATGGGGCAGGTCAAAATGTACAAAGTTGGGTGCCTGCTGCGAATCCACTGGTAATTTACGAGGGTCCCCGCCTGCAGATATTACGCCCATAGTTGCCCCATGATAAGACTGGTACCGGGTCAATATTTTATGCCTGCCGGTGTGCAACCTTGCCAGCTTGATCCCGTTCTCAATCGAAGTGGCACCACACAGGGTGAAGAATGATTTATTCAGATCACCAGGACAAAGCGATGCCAGCTTCTTTCCCAAATCGGCACGAACTTTTGTAACACAGCCGGGTGTTACATACGCTACTTCCTGCATCTGCTTTACCACTGCACCGGTGATGCGCTGGTTACCATGACCAATATTCATATTAATTAAACCACTCGAAAAATCGATGATGCGGTTACCATCATAATCATATAAATAAACGCCCGATGCATGTTTCACGGCTAAGGGATTGGTACCTTTTTGTTTGCTCCAGCTAAACAGGGTATAGTCCTGACTATCCTGTATAATTTCCTGTGCCTCTGATAAGGTTTGTATTTGTGACATACTATTTTTTATTTGCACTATTTCAAAAAAAAGGAAAAATGAATGACTGTATATTTTTTATAACGAACGGTGGCTTTGTTTGGCGACATCTTTGTGTACACTTGTACATTTTTTTGGGCGGCTATCTAAGAAGCTGTTTAGTTTTAATTGGAGTAACTGAGTCATAAAGCCGATGATGCCATAAAAAACTGAACTTGATCCGCCGCGCCGGACGCCAATGTCGACGCCATGAAAAACTAAAGATGGTAAACAAATTAATCGTTTTTTAAACAGCTTCTAAGAAAGAATCTATTTTTTAAATCCAATCCTTTCCCTACCTGCCCATTTTTCTTTTTCAATCTTTTCATCCATCTTTTCATCCATCAGGTTTTCCATTGCATCATAAATTGCTCCGAGTTGTACATCATGTTCGCCTATCCTTTCAAAAAGCATTTTTATTGTTCAGCAATCTTTTTATTGCTGTGCAATAACTTTCTTGTTTCCACAAAAGCCCTCATAATGGCTATATTCATTTCGATGGCTTTGGGAGAATTGATAACACCACTAAGCATTGCAACGCCTTGTTCTGTGAAGACAAAGGGCATATATCTAATACCTCCCCTTGCGTTTGAGATCACAATTTGTGATTTCAAACTTTCGTACTACTTCTTATTTAACTGGAACATAAAGTCCCGGGGGAAACCTGTCAGCATTTCTGTTTACAGCCTGGTTAAATTCCCTTGTCTCAACCTCACAGAGCTCAGCCAAATCTTTGTCCATCATTACCTTTTGCCCACGCAAAACGTAAATTTCCCTGATGATTGTTTCATCTGGGAAAATGTTAACAACCGCTTTTTTTGCTTTTGCCATTTTGAGCTTTTAGATATTATTTCCAAATGCGGTCGCAAATTGCGACCGCATGTTTTGCGATTCCTTTGTGGTAAGCCGAAACATAAAATCATCAGGCATCCTGGTTCGCCCTCCAGGGGGCGGAGGGGGCTTTTAACTCATCCAATTCACTCCTGCTTCTGCGTTCCATTTGGTGGTACTCTTTTTTAACTTGGTCCAAAAGGCGATGGAACTTTTCCCGGTGATGTCGCCCACACCGAATTTACTTTCGTTCCAGCCGCCGAAAGAAAAAGGCTCTCTTGGTACGGGTACACCCACGTTTACGCCGATCATGCCTGCGCTTGCCCTTTCAATGATATACCTTGCCATGGCACCGTTTTGTGTAAACACGCTGGCAGCATTGCCATAAGGGTTTGCATTTTCTATTGCCAGTGCTTCATCCACCGTGTTGGTACGCATGATGGAAATTACAGGGCCGAAAATTTCTTCGGTGGCTACCGACATTTGCGGTGTAACATGATCAATAACGGTTGGGCCTACATAGGTGCCGTTCTCTTTGCCATTTACTTTTGTGTTTCTTCCATCTACCAATATTTTTGCTCCCTGTTGCTCTGCTTCGGTAATGTATTTTTCTATTCTTTCCTGCGATGCCTTGTTGATTACTGCACCTAGGTTTTCGCCGGGTACAATCTTTCTTGCCTCATCACAAATTTTATCAATGATACCATCAATATTGCCTACGCCAATCATGGCACTGGCCGCCATGCATCGCTGTCCGGCACAGCCGCTCATGGAGGCGGCTACATTTTGCGCTGTCATACCAGGTATTGCATCGGGCAGCACCATCAAATGATTTTTAGCGCCGCCCAATGCCAGGCAGCGTTTAAGGTTAGCCGTTGACCGCTGGTATACCAGCTTCGCCACTTTGGTGGAACCTACAAATGAAACGGCTTCAATGCCCGGATGATCGCAAATGGCATTTACAATTTCCTCATCTCCATGCACGATATTTAAAACTCCATCCGGAAGCCCGGCTTCTTTTAACAATGATGCTAAACGCCCGCTGCTTAACGGCACTTTTTCCGATGGCTTTAATATCATGCAATTGCCTAAAGCGATGGCGTTGGGTATCGTCCAGTTGGGCACCATACTGGGAAAATTAAATGGCACAATGGAAGCCACCACACCCAATGCCACATACTCTGTTCTGCATTCCACCCCCCGGCTTACTTCCAATACTTCGCCGGTTACCAATTGTGGCAGGGAGCAGGCAAACTCCGTAAGTTCGATACTTTTTTCAATCTCCGCTACGGATTCACTGTATGTTTTTCCATTTTCTTCGCTGCACAATTCAGCTAATTCCTTCAGGTTTTTTTCCAACAAATATTTATAGCGGAAGAATACCTGCACTCTTTCTTTAATGGGCGTTTTGCTCCAGGCAGGGAAGGCTATTTTTGCAGCGGCTACGGCAGTGTCCAAATCCACTGCTGTTGACATTGGCACGGTGGATAATAAAACGCCGTTGATGGGTGAAATGATTTCTAACGTTTTTGAAGAAGAAGCATTTATAAATGCCCCGTTAATAAAATTTTGTACAGGCTGGTACTTCATATCAATATCTAATTTGTCAAAAATTAGGTAATTTATTTGAAAACGAAACGAGAAAGTTAATAAGAGGCTTTTCGCAACCTTTACCTAACAGAAGAAGCTTACGAACTTGTTCAAAAACATTTAGACGAAAAAGTTGTTGGCCATACAAGTACCGACGACTGTAAGCACATTCAACAGCGACAATTAACAAGGTTGGTATTTTAGTATGTTGGAACTTCAAACATAAAGTAAACGTTTTTAGAATACGAAGTTATAATTCAATAAATGTATGTTGTGGTTATTCCCAACCTGACACTCGTTCATCAAAAGAGTTTAAAGTCACAACTGCTTTTTGATAGTGAAATAAAAAGTACTCCCTTTGCCCGGTTTGGACTCTACCCAAATTGTACCGCCATGTTTTTCAACGATCTTTTTGCAAATAGTAAGTCCGATACCTGTGCCGGAATACTCGTCTTTCAGGTGAAGCCGTTGAAAAAGTATAAAGATTCTTTCGTAGTGAACCGGGTCGATGCCTATTCCGTTATCGCTTACACTGAATGTAAAATAACTTTTGTCTTCCGTGTAGTTGATGTGTATCAAAGCCTTTTGTGCTCTTTTATATTTGATGGCATTTCCAACCAGGTTTTGAAACAATTGCGTTATCTGCGATTTATTGGCCATTACAACAGGCAAAACAGGAAATGATATTTCCGGTATTTCTCCTTCTTCCTGTTTAACAAAAATTTGCACTACTTCCTGCACCACTTTGTTCATATCGGTATTTATAAATACATCTTTGTTGGTACCCACCCTCGAATATTCGAGCAAATCCATAATCAACTGCTTCATCCTTACGGCCCCGTCTGCAGCAAAGTCGATATATTGACTGGCCTTGTTATCTAACTGCGCCTGGTAATTTCTTTTTAACAGGTTCATAAAACTGCTCACCATACGGAGAGGCTCCTGCAAATCGTGTGATGCTACATAAGCAAATTGTTCCAGTTCGATATTGGATAAAGCCAGTTGCTTTGCCCTGTCTTGCAGGCTTTGATTTAAGATCAGCAACTCCTCCTCTGCAAACTTCCTATCGGATATATCCCGTTCAATTGCCATAAAGCCGGTTAATATATTTTGCTCATTCAAAATGGGTACCACTTCAATATCCAGCCAATATTTTAAACCCCTTTTGTTGTAATTGACCAGTTCCACCTTAAAACCCCTTCCCTCCCGGATGCATTTTCGCATAAACGCTACTGTTCGCAGATCTGTTTCCGGCCCGTGTAAAAAATTACCTGGCTTTTTACCCAACACTTCATCAAACGTAAATTCCGTAATTCTTTCAAAACCTTTGTTTACCCACTGTATGTAGCCAGTTGCATTTGTTAATATTACTGCATTAATAGTAAGGCTGGCTATCATTGCCAACTTCTTATTTTCCTCCTCTGCAATTTTGCGGGCGGCAATATCAATACCTGTGCCCATAATGCAGTTTTTACCTTCATATACTACAGTTAATGAGTTAATAAAAAAAGGTATTTTCTTTTTTGTTCGGGTCTGCAGCAACACTTCGGCCCCAGGCATTGTTTGCCCTACAAATGCAGTGTCAATTCGCTTTTGTATTTGTAAAAGTTCGTCGGGTCCGTAAAAATCCATTGGATGCATTGCTTTTATTTCCTGTGCGGTATATTCCGAAACGGTTTCAAAATTTTTATTCCAGCGAATAAATTTGCCGGTTTCATCATATAAATAAAAAATGCCCGGCAGGCTGTTGATGATTGAATCGGACAGTACTTTCTCTTTATGTAATTGTTCTTCGGCCTTTATTTTATCCGTGATATTTTCTTTTACTGCTACAAAATTGGTGATATCACCCGCATCATTTACAATAGGTGAAATAGTAGCAGATTCCCAGTACAGTTCTCCGTTCTTTTTCCTGTTACAAAATACCCCGTTCCACTCAACTGCAGAGATGATATTTTGCCACAACTGTTCATGTACTTTTGAATCGGTTAACCCAGATTGCAATATTCGTGGATTCTTGCCCAATGACTCTTCGAAGCTATAGCCGGAGGTTTTTGAGAACGCCGGATTTACATATTCGATATCTCCCTTTACGTCTGTAATTACGATTGATGCGGAACTTTGCTCTACAGCGGTGGATAATTTTCTCAGCCGCCCTTCCGCCATTTTTAATTCAGAAATATCCGTAACCGAACCTACAAACCCGATGATATCACCTGCATTATTAAACTCAGCCGCTGCCTGGCCCATCACCCAGGTGACAATACCATTTGGCTGCATAAAACGGTACTCTATCTTGAAATTTTCTTTTTTAAAATCATTGGAATACCATTGTTTAAATACCCGTTCCTTATCGTCGGGGTGAATGGCATGTTGCCAGTCTTTACCTAGCGACTCTGCTGCTGACATTCCTGCAATAGTACACCATCTTTCATTAACATATAAGCTATCCCCATCCGGGCCGGTACGGAAAATTCCGACAGGCGAAACCTTTGCCAGGTTTTGAAATAACTGGTTGCTTTCAAATAGTTCTTTTTCTATTTTTTTACTGCTGGTAATATCCCTTCCAACACCGAATATTTCATGTTCCATCGGGTATGCAAATGAATTCCATGCAACCCATTTCCAGGTGCCATCTTTGCATAGATACCTGTTTTCAATGTGGCTGATACTTTCCTCCTTTTCAAAACCGAATCCCGGGTTTTGAGATCGTTCCCTGTCATCGGGATGAACAAATTCAATCCAGGTTTTGGTAAGCAACTCACCTGTAGTCCAACCCAGGATTTTAGTCCATGCTGGATTTACCACTTTGAAATACCCGTCTGAGCCGACTATGCAAAGCAGGTCGACTGAATGATTGAAAATCTTATCGCTGGCCTTTAGCTTCTTTTCCGTCTCCTTTCTCTCAGAAAGATTCCTGATTACCATTTCTATTGCCGGCCTGCCTTTAAAATTGAAAAGATTCGCCACTACTTCCACATCAATTAAATTTCCATCAGCCCGGATAACCTTTTCTTCCAGTAAGAAATTGCTGTTGCCTGTTGCCATCAATGCAGCAACCCATTTATCTATCAACTGGTGGTAATCCGGTTGAAAGAGATCGGAGAATTTCTTATCAATCAGCTCCTCATTACCACTAAAGCCAAAGAGTTGCAGGGCCGCGGGGTTAGCGTATTGTATCAATCCATCCTGGTTGATAAGGATGGCATCAGTAGCAAGCTCAATCAGCGATCTGTATTTTTCCCCGCTCTCATGAAGTGCCTGTTCAGCCTTTTTCTCTTCAGTAATGTCTCTAAAAAAAATAGAAAGTCCTTTCGGGGAAGGATACAAATGATTTTCGAACCATTTGCCTATTTTCGGATAGTATTCCTCCAGGTAGTAATATTGCTGTTCGGCAACGGCCTGTCTGCAGCGTTCAATCAATTGTTGGCTTTTGCCATCCGGGAATATTTCCCATATATTTTTGCCTATCAGTTCTGCAGGGGCCATGTTAATTATTTCACCGGCCCGCTGGTTTACATAGGTATAGCACCAATCGTTATCTAATGCCACAAAGGCATCTGTTATACGTTCAAAAATATGTGTGAGCTCTGCTGTTTTTGTTGCCACCTTTTCTTCCAATCCTTCATTTAATTTGTGAAGTTCATCTTCCAGCTTTTTCCGGTCGGTTATATCTTTATGAACCGCCACATACCCATCAATTTTTCCATTCGCATCCAGCAGTACTGTTATGGAAGCCTCTACAGAAATAGTTTGGCCGTTTCTTAGAATCACATTAAATTCTCCGTTATAAAATCCATTTAACCGGAGCGTGGCAAGTAATGCGCTTTTTTGCCCTTCATTCAAACAAACTGTAAAAAGGGAATGCTTACTTTTTCCTACGGCATCTTTCCAGGTATAATGATACATTTTTTCGGCAGCCTTATTCCAACTTCTGATTATAAAATCGGGGTCGGTAGAAAATATGGTTTCGCTCGTTTGCTTCACGAGGGTAGAAAGGTATTGCAACTCTGCCTGGTAATGTTGCTGCCGACGCAGATTGCGTTGAATGATAAAATAGGATATAGCAAAAACAAGAAAAAATATACCTGATAAAATAAAAAAAAGTGTTGAGGTGAATTCCGCTTTTTTGAGTTGCCGGGCATTTGAATTCCTGAGAACGGCACGGTCGGATGCTTCTGTTGAATCAATGAGTGCATGGATGCTGTCCATGATTTCCCTTCCAAGGCCGGTCTTTATTTTACCGACAGCCATTTCGTATCCTGCGGAATCCCGGGTGCGGATGATGTCTTCTGAAAATGCGATTTTCTTTCTGACGAGTACCTGCAATATTTCCAGCTTTTGCCTGCGTGTACTATCATCAGCAAGCAAGGTTTGCAGAATCACTGAATCTGCCTGTATTTCCCGTATAGCTATCAGGTAAGGAGCCAGTTCCTGCCTGTTGCCGGTAATAACATACCCCCGTTCTGCGTTTTCCATTTGATGCATCTCTTCCTGAACTGTTTCCAGGATGTGCAACGATTTCAAAGCGATGCGCACGCTTTTACCCTCCCGTAATGTATCCTGCATGTTGGCGTACGTAAACCAAATAAAAATACCCATGCAGATTACCACCAGTATAAACCCCCAGGTAACCGATCGTGTAGCTGAATATTTCATGTAAAACTATGTTTGAAATACAATTAAAAAGCGGGTAAGATTAATTTGACAAAGGGGCCGGTTACAAACAACTGAAAGCAGGTTGTTAGTTGACATATAATGAAAGTCAATATTTTTAGCCCTTTATTTCAGTGTTTTATAGATATCCAAAAGGTATTGCATCCGGATGAGTTATCCGCTGTTATATTAGAAAAGCAGTTATAACTACTCCACCATCAAAAAATTAATATACAGAATAACAATTCGAAAAAGGAAAACGAATTTGATAGTACTAGTGGATTTTTAAAACGGGACTAAAAAAGAATAACGCATACCATTTTCAATTACAGTTAAATTAAGTGTTACACAACTGTAGTGACATCAAACTTACCAAAATTACCTGGGTTTCTATTTTTCAAATTTATGCTATAAAAGTAAGTTTAAAATATATACGGTTATGTGGATAATGCTAATGGGTAATTGTAGTAAAATCGCTACGAAGTTGCACGGATTGCCAGTGACCAAAACTAACCGCTAAAAGAGCATAATAGCTGTACCATGGATTGGGGCAATTTTGTAAAATACAGAGCACCGTTCACTGGGTAATGGCTCAAAATAAAGGTGGCATGTTATTGCTAACATGCCACCCGGGGAGCAGAAATTCATTCTATAATATTACCTATGTAGTGAATCAAAAAAAATGTTGACGAATTTTGGCTCATTGTAAATTTCAATCCACCATTACTGATACACAGTCGCCATACTACTCCTTCACCAGCCGGTAATTAATTTCCTGTCCGTCATTAAAGCGAACAATGATAAAATACATCCCGCTTGGCAGGGGAGACAAATCCAATTTGTGATTTGTATTTCCGGCAGGAACGCTCATTTGTTTATACTGAACCAGCATTCCCATGGCATTGAGAAGTGAGATTGACAACTTATCATCTTTACCACTTATTGAGATACTAAGGTTGACGAAATCTTTTGCGGGGTTAGGAAACACCTTTACTCCGTTGCTATTGAAAAATTTAGGAATAGTATTGTTCAATGGCTTTCTGGCCGTTAATTTAAATGTAGAATCCACTATCGATGAACCTGAGAAAAGGTTTTTTGTAACCGTTGATTCAACACTAATTATGGCATTACCCCGTGACGAGCCTACATTCGGAATGCTGATCAAAGTTGGTTGAGCTGAATTCGTCTTTGTTGTTGCCGTAGATGTTGAAGTTTTTTTAACCGCTGCGTTCACTGTTATTTGAACTTTGGAGGTAGCTTTAGCTCCTCTATTGTCAGTTACAGTCAATTGAAAAACATACACTCCTTTTGCCAAACTATTGACCTCTGTGCTAGCCGCATTCGCCTTTACAAATTTATGACTTGCAGGGCCTGATAATTTTGTCCATGCATAGCTAACAATGTTACCACCTGGGGCAGTACCACTACCCGCCAACGTAATTGAACTGGTTGGTTGCGTGATTACTTTGTTAGTGCCTGCTGATGCCAAAGGTGCAAAAATGGGTGCGGCAATTACGGTTACCTGCACGGTGTCTTTTCCCACAGCTCCAAAATTATCTTTTACTGTTAATTGATACAAGTAAATGCCCTGTACCAAATGACTTATACCCGCAGTAGCAGAAGATGTAGTTTTCATGGTTCCGGTTGCAGGACCGGAAAGTTTATTCCAGCCATAGGACACAACCTGTCCATCCACGTCACTCCCGCTCCCCGGAAGGGTAGAACTATTTGTTGGGAGGGTAAGAATTTTATCGACTCCTGCATTGGCTACCGGTGGTACATTTACGGTTACCTGTACTGTTGCCAATCCTGTTGCACCGTAACTATCGGTTACTGTTAATTGAAACTTGTAAATGCCCTGTGTTAAGCCATTTAAATTAGTGGTGGCGGCATTTGGAGTAGCGATGGTACCTGCAGCAGGGCCGGATATTTTTTTCCATGAATAGCCTGTGAGGTTCCCATCGGGATCAGAACCGCTTCCGGTAAGCGTTGTATTATTGATTGGAAGAGAAATTATTTTGCTGGTTCCTGCATTGGCTACCGGTGGTGCATTTACGGTCAGTTCCATTGTATCTCTTCCTATTGCACCATAGATATCGGTTACCGTTAAATGAAATTTGTAAATTCCCCTCTGTGAAAGACCATCTACAACTGTGCTTGACGATTTGGGTGAACTGAATATGCAGGGTGTAGGACCAGAAAATTTTACCCATGAATAGGTAAGGGTATTGCCATCCGGATCAATACCAGATCCCGTTATGGTGAAAGTAGTTACAGGCAGGGAGATAACTCTGTTTATACCTGCACTGGCAATTGGTGAGCCATTTACAATCACCTGCATGGTATCAAATCCCTTACCTCCACTGTTATCGGTTACAGTTAACTGAAATTTATATGTACCTCTTACCAGGTTTGTTACTGAGGTATTTTGTGACTGACCGGATACAATAGTATAGTTAGAAGGCCCTTCAACTTTTGCCCATGCATAAACGACCACCTGTCCGTCTGAATCGGTTCCTCTGCCGCTTAGGGTAGTTGAATTTGCAGGCAGTGTGAAGGATATGTCAGCTCCTGCATTTGCAACCGGAGGTACATTTACCAAAACCTGCACAAGATCCCATCCTGAAGCGCCATAAATATCTGTTACCATCAATTGAAATTGATAGACCCCCGTGGTTAAATTATCTATTTGAGGGTTAGGTGTATTGCCATTGACTATGTTGAAGGATGCCGGTCCGGAAAATTTTGACCATTGAAAAGTAAGCAATTTTCCTTCCGGATCAGTGCCTGAACCTGCCAGCATTACGTTTGTGGCCGGTAAATGAATAATTTTATCGGCTCCTGCGTTTGCCGTGGGCGACACATTGACTGTCACCATCATAGTATCCTTACCTATATCTCCATAGCTGTCTTTTACGGTAAGTTCAAATTTATAAATACCATTGGTTAAATTGGTTACCTGGGTACTCGAATCACCCGTAGCAGCTATAACACCTGCAGCAGGTCCGGAAATTTTCGCCCACTTAAAAATCGTGACAAACCCATCCGGATCTGTGCCACTCCCTAATAAGGATATTGCATTGGCGGGTAGTGTAATCACTGTATCATTTCCCGCATTTGCAACCGGGGGAGTATTGACTGGAACAGAAGGGAGGTAATCCTTATACAATTTCAAATCTCGTAAATCAATGATTGCGGGATAGAGTGCCAGGAGATTGGTTCCATTATTAATAAATTTCAGCCTCAGTGTTTTGGGCTTTCGCCAGTTACCTGTTACATCTGAAATTGGAGTAGTTACCGGCAGGAAATTGCCATATTCAAAGGTTACATTGCCATTTACAACACTAATTGAAAATGGTAAGAAGTCCTTTGTCAAATTTGCAATATCGATAGTACCTCCGCTAACAATAGTATTGTTATTTCCGGTAATACTTACTTCAAAAGGCATTATAGTTCTGTTAATGGAAGGACAAAAACTGGTAATTACTTTTCCCGCGTCGTCCAAAATTTCAAAATATTGCGAAATAGCACTCCCATTTGGCATATTACCGGGGTAAGCAACTGAACCAGTTACTTTCCATGAACTGTTTACATTATTTGTTCCCAAATCTTTGTTTACAATACTGCTATCCACATGATCCTCTACGTATTTAATATAAAGATCGTTAGGCATTTGTTTGCTTATTTGCAGCACCCCGGTTTTTACACTAAAATATGAACTGATTGGATTAATGATTATATCAAATTCCGGCTTCCGGGTCCAGCCCGCAGTATTGTTTAACAAAGTATTATCAATGGGTAGTCCGGCCATTAAATCAATAAAGTTTGGTAATTGTGTTACATAACTGGAAGGAAATAAAATGGGTATCACAATCACGTTTATGGTGTTTAACCCGGTTATCTTCCATCGGTGAATACCGGAATGGTCACCTTCATCACCGTGCCATAAATATAAATCTCCAACATTGTCTTTTACAAGTACAGGTGTTAATGCATTACCAGCCATTCCGGGTGCGGCAATAGCAGAATTTCCAACATCATACCTGGTGGTTCCAAACTGTGCAAGTGCCAGCCCGTTATCGTAATAGTGATTGTATTTGTTTGTTTGGCCATTTTTCCAGAATTCGCCATGATAGGATGTTATTATATTCTTATCCACGATATTCACATTACCCCCACTATAATTATTTACATTATTACCAACATCAAACCAGCCTGCCTTTGGATAAACACCGCTGTAACTTCGTTGTGTTGATTTTTCCGTTTGAAAAAGATAATTGTTATTCGCACCCTTTTGCATTAATCCCAAATGATAACCAGACGAATAAGTAGATGAACTACCTGCGAAGGATCGGTGATTATACAACACTACTTTATCAGTAGTTGAAAATATCTGGCTTGTGGGACTTACAATTGGATTTCCAATGGTATTATTTATTATTCCAACCGCAAGTATTTCACCTGTGGAACTCCATTTGGGATTTCCGGAAGCATCAAAACCCGTTAGCGGAAATCTGCTAAAAGTTGCTGTTGTACCGATGTTTGTATAGCCCTGTCTTGAACCATCTGAACATAATACCTTTTTTGAATTATCCGTAATCTCGCCGGTCATTCTAAGTTGGTTACCAGGACCAAACTCAACCACTTCATAATTATTATCACTTTTGCGCACCAGGGCATAAGTTCTGCCATTACTCAATGTAGTTGTATGAGACGGGCCATATTGAAGATCGTATATAGTGGAAGATATATTTGCACCCCAGTTTCTTTTCAAAATCCAACCTGAAGTTCCTGTTAATGATTGAACGGAATAATCAATTTCAAATTCAAGCAAATTACTAAACACTTTTTTGAGGTTTCCCTTATCTGCAAATACACCATAATTTGCACCTAATGCCATTATCCTGTCAACATACACCCGGTTGCTGTTATAATGTTGTACCCTAAAATTGCCTGGATCATTTATCCAAAAACTACCGTCAGGCTGATAGGCTATGAAACAGAATTTATTCCCATTTATATCATTAAAATAGAATTTATTATTGTTCACTGTTGCATCGGAAAAATAGCCACCTGCAACACCAAGTGTATTGATGGCTGCCCCGGTTGAATTATTATAAAATTTAACCTGCTGGCTCGTACTTCCATCAGCGACGCTTATTAAACTACCATCACGTGATACCTGCGTAGCTAATGGAGATATTAAGCCCGTTAATGAAAGAATTGCAGCACCTAATGTACCATTGGTATTGACCGCATATTTTGATACTTTACCGGCTCCTGAAATCATCCAAAGATTATCATTTCCATCAACACTCAATCCTGTAACCTGGCTATAACTTAGGGTTTGAACCAATAAACCAGTTGATTTATCGATAACCTGGAGCTGGCCTAATCCGGCTCGTGCTACAAACAAATATCTTCCGGTTTTTTGCACTGCTAACCCGGATATGGCCGAATTTGGAGAATTTAAATAAGATGTCACTGCATAAGTTCTTCCCCAGGTTGGCGTATAATTTGTTCCGCTGCTAAAATTTACTTCTATGTCATCTGAAACCCTTGTTGCATAAACAAACGAATTTGCCGCATCTAGTGCGCCCCAGTAAACATTTACTCCATCTGTTGTTACATAATTTGTATTGGCATTACTTTGCCTGTCTGTAAAAATGTATATTTTTTGATTGGGAGTTGCTATATTGAATTTGCCGATACTGGGCAGGCCCTCGCTATATCCATTGCAGAAATATCCATAGGTGTTACCAAAAGCTAATCCCGTCATGCAGTTGTAATAGCCCTTATGTTTGGATGCTCCTGTCATTGAATCAGAAGTATTGCCAATGGTGCCCTGCCATTCATATTTTACATTGTTCGTAAGTACTTTTATTTTATAGAGTGAATCAGGATTAATCAGGGAATTACCATAGTCATCTTTACCATCCCAAATTTTGGTAAAATTGCCCGGCGCATATTGTTCATCACTCCAAAGAGTTCTTACTAATATACTGTCATTCCTAAATACCCCGGCACTGGTAGTAACAGGGTTGGCAATGGTAAAAGTAAATTTCCCGTCCTGCCCGACAGCATTCAGTGAAATAAATAAAAGAATTGCAAGTTTTGTAAAAATCAGGTTCTTCATTTTCATGTTGTTTTGAAAGCATTCGCCTTCTTTTATTGGTTGATATAAATATTATCCAATTATATATGCAGGTAGGTGTTTGCCGGAACAGATAATTGCTTTTATTCAAATATTTATGGCCTGTTTAATTTATAGCAGGTTCTAAAACATCGTTCTTCGAAATCCATTTTCCCACCCTTCTCCGCCGGGCACAGCTATCGCTTCCCCTACTATGGATTACTTACACAATGATCGTACAGAGGGTATTTTACCCATCTATAATTGATCAAACAATCGGTTGAAATGGCCATTGATCATTTAATAAGCATACTTATTAAATATTAAATTGGCCTGGTGTGGGCAATGCGAACTCGGGATCATCTTAACAGGGACAGTTTGGATAAAAAATCGTAAAATCAAGAACGCAATGGGTTGAGTATGGTATATTCTATAACTTATTAGTCAAACTGAGTTTATCATAAATTCCAGGGTCAATAATCAAATTGTGATATATCAGTCCTTTTTTAAAGGCTGCATTAGTTTTCAATAAATGACTGAAATTAAAAAAACAACTATTTCGTAGCGTAAATAAAGCGTTTAAACTCCAAATGAAATCCATAATGATCGTAAGATATCCCCGAAGAATAACTCCAAACACTAATTTATATTTACCGAAACAGGTTGTTAAGAACGAAATGTTTTCCAAAAGAAAAGGATTTTTAGATAAAAATAAATCTGGTTTTCAAAATAAAATTCTTTGGGATTTTTATCAATAATTATACCAGTTTAACAAATCCCACCTGTAAGTTATTAACATAATATTTAGTTAATAAACCAATAAATAATGAAAACCTACTGGTTTTAAATTAAAATAGCAAAAACTATCCATTATTAGCTAAAAAAATAATTTATAAAATTCTAACCGCATCAAATTCTTTTCTTTTAAATAACTGAAATTCCGCTAGCCTTGTCTTCTTTATACAATATAAAAATACTCCTTGGGAGTGTCACTTGCCAGGTGGTCCACTCTTGGGTTTCGGAATGGGTGGTTGGTAAATATCTTAACGCAATTATCAACTGAAAGCTACACCGCGAATGAAATAATGTCCGGTCGAATCTTTGAAAGTTAAATAGACAGGATTAATCAAAATTAAAAAGACTAATATCTGAAATGAAATACAGCAGAACAATGGTGATAAGATTCTGTCCATCAACGGAGCAGGTATTGCAAGTGTTCTTCGGTTAGGGTTTTTCAAATGGATAGTTACAATTTACTTCCGGCGAGTTTATGAAATTGTTATTCCTCACCAGAAAAAGGATGTAACTGATCAAAGTTGTAAATAAAAAAGGATGACGGTTCCCAAAAACCTGTCATCCTTTAATTCTGAAGTTATCTTTTCCAATGTACCCTTCTATCTTCCACCATATTTAATAATCTTTTTGCTGAGTATTTTTCCATCATCAAACCGCAGGTTCAAAATATACAATCCGTTACTAAGATTTGCCAGGTTTAACTTATAAATGGTATTACCATGTGTGGTAACGAACTCATTAAATTTTACAAGTTTACCTCTAAGATCGAGAACCGAAACAGACAATTTTGTATTTACATTAACCGTGGTAATATCCAGGGTGGTAATATCTCTCACGGGATTTGGATATACACTAAATTCATTGGAACTATAATTTGAAAGCCTCGGACTTGATACAGTTAAACTAACAGTATCTTTTCCAACACCACCCAGATTGTCCGTTACAGTCAGTTCAATATTATATACACCCTGGAAAAGGTTTTCAATTTTAGTCTCATTTATGTCAGGGTTACTAAACTTAAAGCCGGTTGGTCCACTTATTACTCTCCAACTAAATGTTACGATTGTTCCATCAGTGTCAATACCAGATCCTTTTAATAAAGCCATGTTGGTTGGTAATACAATATTGATATCAGTACCCGCATTCGCAGTCGGACTCTGATTTGTAACCAACGCCGCATTCACTGTTACCTGTACGGTGTCTTTGCCTATGGCTCCATTGTTATCTGTTACGGTTAGTTCGTATTGATAAACGCCCTGTAACAAATTTGTTAAGTTGGTTGTTGCTTTATTCGGAGTTGCAATGGTTCCTGTGGCAGGGCCAGAGATTTTTATCCAGCCATAACTGCTGATGGTGCCATCCAGGTCTGTACCGCTTCCGGTTAAGCTGGTGGTATTGATTGGTAAGGTGATGCTTTTATTTAAACCGGCTATCGCAGTTGGTGCAATGTTAATTGCCGCATTCACTGTTACCTGTACGGTGTCTTTGCCTATGGCTCCATTGTTATCTGTTACGGTTAGTTCATATTGATAAACGCCCTGTAACAAATTTGTTAAGTTGGTTGTTGCTTTATTCGGAGTAGCAATGGTTCCTGTGGCAGGGCCTGATATTTTTATCCAGCCATAACTGCTGATGGTACCGTCGGTATCTGTTCCACTTCCGCTTAAGCTGGTGGTATTGATTGGTAAGGTGATGCTTTTATTTAAACCGGCTATTGCAGTTGGTGCAATGTTAATTGCTACATTCACTGTTACCTGTACGGTGTCTTTGCCGGTGGCTCCATTGTTATCTGTTACGGTTAGTTCATATT
>Ga0209181_10001837_pt1 | contig 35771 bp, 34 predicted proteins | sample MAT05_FD_187208 | JGI IMG/M metagenome (GOLD analysis project Ga0209181, IMG submission 187208) | Freshwater microbial communities from Lake Fryxell liftoff mats and glacier meltwater in Antarctica - MAT-05 (SPAdes) (version 2) | ecosystem: Environmental > Aquatic > Freshwater > Ice > Liftoff... | reverse complement strand
TGCTTTATCATAGCGGTTAATTAAAATTAGGATTGTAATACAAAGTAGTAAAAACTTATGGCTTTTTAATTTAAAATTTAGATTTGTTGTTGCTCCAAATGTTTTGACTAATTTTAATTATGGCTTTACAACAGATTGCTTTTTCGTTTGATGAGGAACCGGTACTAAAAAAACCGGAGCCTAAGGCCGTTGTGATAGAGAAGCCCGAACCTGATAAAATAAAAGCAAAGGGCGATAATAAAAAACTAACCCGTGGCAGAGTAAGTTTAAAAGAAAAAGAAAGTGGTGCCGATTTGATAGAAATACCGGAAGATGCCATATTGTTTGAAAAGAAATATTACGCCATTGGTATTGTTGCCAACATGTTTAAGGTAAACCAAAGCCTGATAAGATTTTGGGAGAATGAGTTTGATATTTTAAAGCCCCGTAAAAATGGCAAAGGGGACAGGCTTTTTCGACCGGAAGATATTAAAAACCTGAAGCTCATATATCATTTATTGCGTGAAAGAAAATATACACTGGAAGGGGCCAAAGATTTTTTAAAGCTGAACAAAAGGGCTGATGAAAAATTTGCTTTGATAGAATCTTTAAAAAAACTCAAGGGCTTTTTGAATGAGTTGAAAGCCGATTTGTAAACTACTGTTGCTTGAGGGGTGCCAGCCTGAGCTTGTGGACGGCGGTGCTGTTTTTGTATAACCCGCCTTCGACAAGCTCAGGCTGACAGCTTTTTTTCTTTGCAAGCTCTACTTTTTTTTACATAACCAGCAGTTAACATAAAATTTTAGTGCAGTTGTAATTTTACAACGATATTTATTTCTGAAAAAATCTCCGCATAAATTTATTGTTATGAAAAAATATGTATTGATTGTATTGTGTTTGTTTTTTGCCACAACCGGTTTGCTTGCCCAGGCACAATACGAAGCAAGCCAGGATCCAAAACATCCCGAAGTAAAAATAGTAAGAGGATTAGTTAATAAATACCAGATTCAGAACGATACGGCATTTAAATGGTATGGTCCCAACCAGGGCGGTTACAAAGCAGACACGGCAACCTTAAATGCATTTGAAAGGGCGAAAGGAAAATACCAGTTCGTTGTTTTTGGCGGTACCTGGTGTGAGGATACACAATTCATTTTACCTAAATTTTATAAACTGCAGGAGCAAAGTGGATTTCCGGATGAAGGAATAACCCTGTTTGGAGTTAACCGTGCTAAAACCTCGTTGGGCAATATTGCAGCGGCTTTTAAAATTACCAATGTGCCTACTTTTATTGTGATGAAAGATGGTAAAGAAGTTGGACGTGTGGTTGAATATGGCAAAACCGGAAAATGGGATAAAGAGATTGCTGCACTGTTGAATCAATAGCAGTTTATTTGATCTGGTAAATATCTACTCCTTTTTCATTTAGCAGGTACACCTTTCCATTCATAGCTTTTATGGAAATAAATTTTCCGAAAAATACCGGCAGGCTATATTCTTTTAACTGCAGGGTTTTTAAACGGTAGCTGTGTAGTTTATTATCGCCAAAACCATACACGGTACTGCCATTTACTTCTACATTAGTCCAGTTTAAAAAGGCCAGCCTGTTTTTAAAGCCTCCATAATAATCAAAAATGTAAAACCCTTTTGCAGGGTCGTACAGGTATACATAATTATCACGGTCAATCATTTTAACGGGGGCAGGCACTGTGTCAAAAAGCATTCTCCATTCGGTGGATGACTGTAAAATTTTCCCTTCCTCATCAATCTTTTTCAGTCTGAAATCTTCTTCGTCAAAAATCCACATATAGTTATCGTAAGAGAGCGTAACATTGTTTACATAAAAAATGTTTTGTTTGCGCAGGTTAATACTGTTGCGTACGGTTAACAACCTGTCCAGCACCACAACCGTTGAATAATTTTTATAGTAGAGCAAGGTTTTTAATGGATTGGTAACATCAATATAATCGGGATTGCCATATTTTTTTACATCATTGAAAACAGCAACTGAATCACCATTTTCGGTTATCTTTTTTAGCTGGTTGTTTTTGTTGAGCAGATAAATATTATCCAGGTTATCAACATTAAAATATGTAAAATCGCCTTTGATGGTTTTAATGTACTGGAAAGCAGAATCGCTTTGCGGCTTTGCCACAAGGGGTATTGCCACAGAGGCACAGAAGCACAGAAACGGAATTATGGGTTTTAATTTTAGCAAATTTATTTTTTTATTCGTTCTTCTAATAGTTCTGTTGCATTTCCTCCCCCTTGGGGGTTCCCTTTTAAGGGAACGAGCGAAGTTCAGGAGGGGCCGTGTAATATAGTAGTTCCACATTTTCTCCATCAAAAACAGCGTAACTGAAGTATTTTATCCAGTCGCCTAAATTGATGTAGCGGCTTTTTTCGCTTAACTTAAAATCGATGGGCAGGTGCCGGTGGCCAAAAATAAAGTAATCGTAAAAATCTTTTTGCAGCAATTCTTTGCAATATATGATTAACCATTCTTTGTCTTCGCCCAAAAATATTTCGTTGGTTTGACCCGTTTGTGCCCTGCTTTTCCTGCTGAAGTAGTGTGCAATGCCTATGCCAATTTTTGGTGGTAATATTCCAAACAGCCAGTTGCAGGCCTTATTGCGGAATAATTTTTTGATAAATTTATAACCATGGTCACCGGGGCCAAGCCCGTCACCATGGCCAACTAAAAACTTTTTGCTATTAAATTCAAATGATGCCGGTTCAAAATAAACCGGTATGTTTAGTTCTGTTTGAAAATAGTCTTTCATCCACATATCGTGGTTACCTACAAAGAAATGAACGGGTATTCCAGCGTCGGTTAACTCGGCCAGTTTGCCCAGTATGCGTACATAACCTTTGGGTATCACTTTTTTATACTCATACCAGAAGTCAAACAAATCGCCCACAATAAATATCTGTGCAGCATTATCTTTTATTTCATTCAAGAATTGAATGATCTTTTTTTCACGGATGAGGCTGTCGGCAGCATTGGGTGCTCCCAGATGAAAATCGGAAAGGAAATATATTTTTTTATCGTGCAAAACCTCCATGCAATCAGGGTTTATTTTTTTGCTGCAGGTATTGCATCAGATCACCAGATTCAATTTCGGGTTTGCCAGACAGGTCTTTGTTATACCAATATATCCAGGCGGTATGTGCCTCGCCATCTTTGTAAGTAATTACTTCTTCACGCTTGTATAAAGCTGTTTCGCCTTCTTCTACGTTGATACCTTCGTAATCATCTAACTGACCAATAGCCCAGGAAAATTCAAGCGGGTTATTGATGCAGTACAATTCACCGGAAATAAATTTTTCTTCTTTGGTGGCAGCAGCGGCCGGGTATTCACCCAAATCGTATAATTTTCCTTTTACCACAGCTTCGCCCAGTAAATGAAAATATTTGGTGAGGTATTCATATACCGGGTTTCGGAATCCGCTGCGGAGGGAACCGTACACAAAAAGTTTATGGTTTGAATTGTTCATGTAGTAATTAGTTCAAATAAGGAGATGGTAAATCTAAAAAAGAATTTCTATTATTTCTTCTTTTGTTTTGCCAAAATGATTGGCAGCTTGTCTTAAAATTGAGTTTAATGTGCCAGTTTTTATTGGGCTGTGGTTAGGAATAGCCAAATGGTGTTGCCCATTAATGCTTGTAGTTACTTTAATGTGGCTTCCCTTTTGTTGTACTTTTTGATAACCCAATTGAGTTAATATTTTCACCAACTCCTGACCAGAGATATTTCTTGGCAATTTCATAATGCCATTATTTCATCTTTTATATAATGCAGATGTACCAGCGAGGGCCAATCTTTCTTATCATCATAATAGCAGTCAATTCCACTGCGTATGTTCTCTTTTAAAGCGTCAATAGTATCGCCTTCTGCAAATATACCAAGCCCAAGGGCTTCGGCATGATATCCGCCTTCTTCAGCTTCGTGTACTAAAAATGTAATCTCTTTCATAAAAAAGAATTTAAATTATGATTTCAAATATACAGTTTTATTATGGAGCTTCTATCAAAAAGCAATACACTTCTTTGGGGCCATGCACACCGGTTACCAGTGTTTTTTCAATGTCGGCAGTGCGGCTGGGGCCGGTTGCAAAAGTGATGAGCGAGGGGATATTGCCGGCGTATTTTTCTTTAATGTTTTGCAGGGCATCTTTTACATCGTACACAAGCTGGTTGGTGTATGCTATACAAATATGAATGGGAGCATATACACTTACCGTGCGGCCGCTTTGCTGTGCAGCGCTCATTACAATGGTGCCGGTACGTGCCACTAAAAATTCGCAACCAGTAATGGAAGCATCGCAACTGGCCAGGTTAATGCTGTTGCTAAATTTTTCATTCCACTTATCAGTGTTGCAATAAATTTTTGACCATTGTTTTTCTGCAATCAATTGCTCCAGTTGCTGCTGCATTTCAGCTTCGTTCATGCAAAAAGAAAATTTCCCCTGCATATTGATGAACTCCTGGGCAAACAATACATCTAAACTATCAGTTGCCGGATGAAAAACAGAATTGGCTCCTTCGCTTTGTGGAAAAGGCAAAGGCACCGGGTTACTCAGTGCCTGCCTAATTCTTTTTAAAATATTTTCTTTTGCCGATGATACAGCCATAATTATTTTAATTAAACCCGCCTTCGAAAAGCTCAGGCTGACGGCTTCTTACCAAAAACAAATTTTTAAATTGCCGGTGGTGTTTTTAATTCGTCAGGCATTTCAGAAGTTGGCTCGCCGCCAATCACATCTTTGGGCTCCACTTCAATATCCAATGCCTTCTTTTCTTCGTATGGCCTTTTGCCAATCAGGGCTTCCACATCACTTTTAAACAACACTTCTTTTTTCAATAATTCTTTTGCCAGTTTTTCAACATCACCTTTCTTCTCAGTCAAAAGCTTTTTGGTTATCTGGTAAGCATTGTCAATTAGCTTACGCACTTCTTCATCAATCATTTTACCGGTCTCTTCGCTGAAGGGTTTGGTAAATACGTTCTCCTGATTGGGATCGTAGTAGCTGATATTACCTATCTTATCATTCATTCCATAAACAGTAATCATGCTGTAGGCAATCTTGGTAATCTGCTGTAGGTCGTTACTGGCACCAGTACTAATTTTGCCAAAGAAAATATCTTCGCTGGCACGGCCACCAAGCGTCATACATATCTGATCCATTAACTGATCGGTATTGTATAAATATTGTTCTTTAGGGGTGTATTGAGCATAACCCAATGCTGCGGTACCTCTGGGCACTACGGTAACTTTTAATAATGGATAAGCATGCTCCAGATACCAACCACAAATAGCATGGCCAGCTTCGTGGTATGCAATTATTTCTTTTTCCTCCGGAGATATGATCTTGTTTCTTTTCTCCAGGCCACCAATAACTCTATCAATGGCATCCTGAAAATCGCTCATATCAACTGCGGTTTTTCCTTTACGTGCGGCTATTAATGCAGCTTCGTTACAAACATTGGCAATATCTGCACCGGCAAATCCCGGTGTTTGTTCGGCCAGTTTATGTATATCTAATGTTTCAGAAATTTTAATGGGGCCAAGATGCACTTTAAAAATGGCTTCCCTTCCAACCATATCGGGACGGTCGATCGAAATCTGCCTGTCGAAACGACCCGGACGCAACAATGCTGTATCCAACACATCCGGTCTGTTGGTTGCAGCCAGTATAATGATACCCAGATCGGTTCCAAAACCATCCATCTCTACCAGCAACTGATTCAATGTATTTTCACGCTCATCGTTACTCATCATCATATTCTTTCCTCTTGCCCTTCCAATGGCATCAATCTCATCTATAAAAATGATACAGGGTGCTTTTTCTCTTGCCTGCTTAAACAAATCACGTACACGGCTTGCACCAACGCCTACAAACATTTCTACAAAGTCACTACCGCTCAGGCTAAAAAAGGGAACCTGTGCCTCGCCTGCAACGGCTTTGGCCAACAATGTTTTACCGGTACCCGGGGGGCCAACCAATAAAGCACCCTTTGGAATTTTGCCACCCAGCGCTGTATATTTTTTAGGGTTTTTGAGGAAATCAACAATCTCCATCACCTCTACTTTTGCTTCATCCAAACCGGCCACATCACCAAAGTTTATATTAACCCTGGTTCCTTTTTCAAAAAGCGTTGCTTTAGATTTTCCGATGCTGAAAATGCCGCCAGCGCCACCGCCACCACCCGGTCCGCCTACTTTACGCATCATCATTACAAATAATAAAACGATGAGTAAAATGGGTAATAAGGTTTGTATAAGCTGCCCGAAAAACTCTCCTTCCTTTTCCGGGTTATCAACTATCTGGGGAACAGTTGGATGATTTTTATAAAACTCAATCATCTGCAGGGCAAATGTTTTATCATCCACAATATTGAAGAATAACTGGGGCTGATCTCCCTTTACTGCCGTTGCAGCTTCGTAATTTTTATCTTCGGGCTTAATGTTTAAAGCCTGCTTGTAATAACCGGCTTTGTTTTTTAAACTGTCGGCATTTATAAAAACCCGTACCATATCTTTATTACCTACCGTTTTAATTTTAGCCACATCGCCCTGCAATACCATGGCATAAAATTTCTGTTGATTGATTTCTATGCCGGCACTGCTTACTGTACGGAAAAAATTCCAGGCAATGATGGTTAGGAAAATGATGCCATATATCCAGTATATACTAAACTTCGGTTTCTTCTTATCATCGCCCTTGGTTGGTATGTTGTCAGGATTAAATTTCTTTTTGCTGTCTTGCTGATTCATATTTTTTTATGCTATTGTTTGGGGTGCCCGGTATTTTGTGATTTTATACTTATAACAACAGACGTTTGTATTTGGTTATTATTTTAAAATATTTTTTATCCTTCGTGTTCCATTACCGGTGCATCGCTCCACATTTCTTCCAACTGATAGAATTTTCTAGGCTCGGGCAGCATAACGTGTACCACCACATTAACGTAATCTATCAAAATCCATTGTTGTCCCTGGCGGCCTTCATGTTTGTAGGCTGCTTCCTGGCATTTTTCTTTTACATCTGTTTCAATAAAATCGGCAATGGCTCTTAGTTGGGTGGTATTAGATGCCTGACAAATTATAAAAAAATCGGCAACTGCTTCGGGTATTTTCCGTAGGTCGAGGCTGATGATCTTTTCGCCTTTTTTTTCCTGTATAGCTTTAATGATTGTTTTAAAGATCTTACTGTTTCTGGTTACCCGTACAATGCTGCTTTTTTTGCGGGTACTTAATGCGTTTAAATTATTCAAACCTGTTTTAATTTTTAATTTTTTGTCTGTATCGGAAATAGTTGCCAATACCCGATTTGTGATTGTTTTTAATAAGCCAGCCCGTAGCTTGCGAATATTGGCAAAAGTAACACTTCTTTGCCATTTGAATTATTATGGATGAAGACGGTTTTTTTACAATTTTAGATACCGTGGACAGTACCAATAACTATGCCATGGCAAGGATTGATGATGGATTGGCAAAGCATGGAATGGTTTGGTTTGCCAATGAGCAAACAGCAGGAAAGGGGCAAAGAGGTAAGGATTGGACATCGGAACGGGGTAAAAATATAGCCATGAGCATAGTTTTAGAGCCCGGGCAGCTGAAAATCACCAGCCAGTTTCAGCTAAGTGCCGCAGTCGCACTTGCCTGTTTTGAGTTTTTATCGGGATATATGGATGGCGAAACAAAAATAAAATGGCCAAACGATATGTTTTGGCGTGACAGAAAGGCAGGGGGGATTTTGATAGAAAATAAATTTCAGGGAGAAAAATGGAAATGGTCCGTAGTGGGTATTGGAATCAATATTAATCAGACTGTTTTTGATAAAAGTCTGCTAAATGCTGTTTCGCTTAAACAGATTACCGGTAAAACCTTTAACCCGGCAGAGCTGGCAAAAGCGCTTCATACTTTGCTGATGCAGAAATTGCCTGAAGCAATAAGCCCGGAAAAAATACTGCAGCAATACAATCAGCATCTTTATAAAAAAAATGAACTGGTAACCTTGCGAAGGGGAGGGATAAAATTTGATACGGTTATAAAGGAAGTATCGCCGCAGGGTAAACTGGTAACCGTGGATGCCATAGAAAGAGAATTTGATTTTGGAGAAGTGGAGTGGGTGCTATAATTCTTCGGCACTTCTTGCCTCCACTTCAAAACGGTTATTGGAGTAACCTTTTCGTAAACTTTCCCAAAGGTATCTTACAACAAAATTAAAATAGCCGTATTGTTTAAACTGGTTGATGTGGCAAAGCTCGTGCTTAAGCCATTTTTCATCCAGTAAAAAATCGGTTTTGGTAACACCAAACAAGTGAATTGTGTTTCCCAATACCATCGCTACATTTGAACTGCGCAATTTTTTGGCAGCAACTTTTGCAAGCCATGAATGCTCTTTAATTATGAAATCCGGTTTATTCAATTTCTCCCCAGGCTTTTAAAATTTCCTCCGTGTGTTGTTTGCTTTTTGGCTTCAAAAAAATATTTCGTATAACTCCTTTTTCATCAATTAAAAAAGTGGTACGATGCAGGCCCATATAAGTTCTGCCGTACATCTGCTTCTCTCCCCAAACACCGTAGCTATCAATAATTTTATGGTCTGCATCTGCAATTAAAATAAAAGGAAGATCGTATTTTGTTTCAAATTTTTTGTGCTTTTTTTCTTCATCGGGGCTAACGCCTAAAACAATAAAGCCCTGCTTTTTTAAGAGGGCAAAATTATCACGCAGGTTGCATGCCTGCACGGTGCAGGTAGGTGTATCATCTTCGGGATAAAAATATAAAACAACTTTTTTGCCTTTAAAATCTGCCAGTGAAACAGCTTTGCCATTCTGGTCTTTTCCTTTAAATGCGGGTGCTTTTTTACCTTCTGTAAGATTTGTCATATCCCAAATCCGCCAACTGGCGGAGCTTTTTGTACTCTGTAAACTAATAGCAAAATGCTAAGTAGGTAATAGAGGATTATTAAAAATTAAAAGTGCTTTATTTATTTTAGACTTTTCAATTTTAAGGCCCAAGTTTCAACTTCAGGAGGCGGAGGGGACTTTTTACCTGGTAAACCTGTAAACCTTTTCCGCCACATTTCCAACCTGGTCTTCTGCAATTATTTTTAATTCATGCTCACCTGCCGGGCACATGTCATCAAAATCGTAAATAAACCTATTGCCTTTATCGTTGCTGAAACGCAGCCACTTGCCATCTAATAAACCAGTAAAAGTTTCAATTTCTTCTGTATTATCTTTTACAACAAAAACAATACGGCTTTGTTTACTACAGTTCATGCCATCTTTAAAGCCAACGGGCGTAATAACAGGCGGTACGGTGTCAATCATTAGCTGAAAGCTACCAAACTGCCTGAAGCTTGCTTTGTACCAGCGAGTTTCTTTACCTGCAGTTACCGGCTCGGCACGTGCATAATCGTTTTTACCATTTTCAAAACGGTGCATTACCATTTTGTTGGGCAGTGCTGTTGCCGCTTTAATACTTATTGGAAAAAAACTGTGCAAGGGCACGTTGGTATTATGCAACTGATAAATGGTGTAGCCCTGGTTTGATTTTATTTCGTTGTATTGAAAATGGAAGGAATCGTACAAACAGATTTGTGGCATGTAAAAGCGGATACTGTCTTTTTCAAAAACATTTAAATAGCCCGGATGAAAAACCTGTTGGTAATTATTTACAGGATATTTCTTTTGCGGTTCAACAAAATCAGCCTTTCGCTTTACTGTAAACTTCACAAAAGAAGTATTGTTGTTTGCATCTTTTATTTCAAGTCTTATTTGATGAACGGCGGTATCATTAAGCGTGATAACACCATCACCGTTGGTTGTTTTATAAACACTGTTATTATGGCCTGGCAATTTTGAAACATGTTCTATATAACCCCCACCACTGTTTCTTGTTTTGTAATCAATATGGGCATTTAAATAGCGGGTTTCATTATAGCTAATACTATCTAACTGAAACCCAACAATGGGTTTGTCATTTTCGTACAAAACCGTTTCGAAAATACCATTGCGGTTTGCGTTTTCATCAAAACGGTCAGTTGCGGTAATACCAAAACTTATGCTGTTGCTGTTTACAATTATTACAGGAGGAATTGTTGTAAAAGTATCTTTTGTCTTTTTTAATGCAAAGATTTTGGGGGTTTGTTCATACGTGCTTATGTTTCTGTCGTAAACAGCTAATTTGCTAACATTGGGTGCTATCTTATCTGGTATTCCAAAGTTAAATAATAGGGGGTTTAACACTTTATCGGTCCGGGTATCTCTTATTTCAAAATGCAGATGTGGCCCCTGGGAGCCTCCTGTATTGCCGCTGAGGGCAATGGTATCGCCCTGGCGCACCGGAAATAAATTAGGAGGAATATCTAAAAAAACAGCCCAGCTTTTTAATTTATATTGCATCACTTTTACGTACTGTTGCAGTGCCGGGTTAAAATCATTGAGGTGTGCATACACGGTTGTTAAGCCATTGGGATGGTTAATATAAATGCAACGGCCAAATCCATAGGGTTCAATTTTAACTTTTGCAATATATCCGGCAGCGGCAGCCAGGATCTTTTTATTTTGTACCTGGTCGGTTCGGCAATCAAGCCCCATGTGATAGTGATTGGGCCTTAGCTCACCAAAATTGGCAACCAACGATTTAGCGGCAATAACCGGGTAAATGAAATAATTTTGAGGGTAATTAGATCTTGTAAAAAACTGCGCAATACAATAATTGTAATTTAACAGTATTAAAATAAGTAAAAAAGCCCTTAGGATATATTTAATCATTATATTTATTAAAATTGAATTTGCCCTGTGTAATAAAACCTAAAATTACACCTATTCAATTAAACAACTTTTTAATCAAAACAACTATTATGAAACAGTTTTTATTTTTTCTCATTTTATTTACCGGTATTAACAAAGCTTCGGCTCAAAATGCAGACTGCAGTGTTCTGTTGGATTCTCTGAAAGGAACCTACACCGGGGATTGTAAAAATGGCAAAGCCAATGGTACAGGTAAAGCTGTTGGCATAAATACGTATGATGGCGAGTTTAAAAGCGGAATTCCGGAAGGACAGGGAAAATATACCTGGAGCAATGGCGACTATTATTACGGAGGCTGGAAAAAAGGTTTGAAGGATGGAAAAGGCCAGCTGCATAGGTTTGAAGATGGGAAGGAAACCTTGGTAACCGGATATTGGAAAAAAGGCAACTACAAAGGAGAGTTCGAAAACCCTTATCTTATTACCAATGTAACTACTGAGGTTGGAAGGGTTCAGGTTACTAAAATGAGCGACAACGAAGCATCTATAGCCGTTACTGTAGAAAGCCTGAACACCACTACATCTTTAAGTAGTGCTACATTTCAAACAAGTACCATCATGACGAACCACCAGGTTACCCGTGGGCAATATGTAAGTAAATCTTCCAATGCTTTAACTAACAAAGAAGTTACCACGTTCCGGGGTGTTATATTCCCTTTCAGGTGTACGTTTAATTTTGGTAATTCTATTGTGGAGATTGAGTTTTTTGAAAAAGGCGCCTGGGATGTTATTGTGCCCATTAATAAATAAGGCGGCATCCATACAAACCAATGCAGCAGGAGCTAAACGCTGGATAAATGGTATTATATTTTGTATTCGCTTTTTTAAATTTTTGCAAAAAAACCTGTATGTTTTCATACAGTTTTTTTTTTTACTTGTTTTACAATTACTTTTGCACGCCACAACACCGGCAATAACACTATGCCCCACGACAAATCCATTCAAACAGTATTAATTATCGGCTCCGGCCCCATTGTTATAGGCCAAGCCTGCGAATTTGACTATTCCGGTACACAGGCTGCCCGTTCATTAAGGGAAGAAGGAGTAAAAGTTATACTGATAAACAGCAACCCGGCTACCATTATGACCGACCCGATGATGGCCGACAAGGTTTACCTGTTGCCACTTACGGTAGAAAGTATTGAGCAGATACTGGAAGAAAACAAGATTGATGCAGTGTTGCCCACCATGGGCGGGCAAACGGCCCTTAATCTTTGTAAAGAAGCGGATGAGTTGGGTATTTGGGAAGCGCATGGAGTTAGGTTGATTGGCGTAGATATAAAAGCCATTGACAAAGCAGAAGACCGGGAAAAATTTCGGCTATGGATGATTGAAATGGGAATACCCGTTTGCCAGGCAAAAATTGCCAACTCGTTTTTAGAAGGAAAAGAATTTGCTCAGGAAATAGGATTCCCTTTGGTACTGCGGCCTTCCTTTACTTTAGGCGGTAGCGGCGGCGCTATTGTTTTTGCCAAAGACGAACTGGACGAAGCATTGAATAACGCATTAATTGCAAGTCCGATCCATGAGGTACTGGTTGAAAAAGCAATATTGGGCTGGAAGGAATTTGAACTTGAATTGTTGAGGGATAGCGCAGATAATGTGGTAATCATTTGTGGCGTTGAGAACTTTGACCCGATGGGAGTACATACCGGCGATTCTATAACCGTTGCACCGATAATGACTTTGGGCGATACAGCTTCCCAGTTAATGCGTAACACAGCCATACGCATTATGCGTAACCTGGGCAATTTTGCAGGCGGCTGTAATGTGCAATTTGCAATTAATCCGCAAACTGAGGAAATTATTGTGGTAGAGATCAATCCACGGGTTAGCCGCTCATCGGCTTTGGCTAGTAAAGCCACCGGATATCCTATTGCAAAAATTGCGGCAAAGCTGTCTATCGGTTACAACCTGGATGAATTAAAAAACCAGATCACACAATCAACATCGGCCTATTTTGAACCGGCATTGGATTACGTAATTGTAAAAATACCCCGCTGGAATTTTGACAAATTTAAAGGGGCTAAAGACACGCTTGGCTTCCAAATGAAGAGTGTGGGCGAGGTAATGGGCATTGGCAGAAGTTTTGCCGAGGCGGTTCAAAAAGCCTGTCAGAGTTTAGAAAATGAAGCGGTTGGCCTTGGTTATTATGGTAAAAGTTTAATGCATGCTGATGAATTGATTGAGTACATCAAAATTCCGAAATGGGATCGCATTTTCAGAATTAAAGATGCGCTGATGGCCGGTGCCAGCATAAAACGCATCTGCGAGAGCACAAAAATTGACCGCTGGTTTATTTACCAGATTCAAAAAATATGTGACTGCGAAAAGCTAATTGCACAGTACGATTTGAAAACATTACCCGACGAAATTTTAACGGAAGCAAAATTTTTAGGGTTTAGTGATGAACAGATTGTGCGGATTATGAAAGAAGAAGATGCCGATATAATTTATGAGAGAAGAAAAGCCATGGGTCTTACCCGTGTGTTTAAAATGGTGGATACCTGCAGCGCAGAATTTGAGGCAAAAACACCTTACTTCTATTCAACTTTTGAAAACAAACCGGCCCCCCCGCCCCCCAGGGGGGGAGATGAAAGCAACATCTCATCGTCAACAATACTTTCCAATGAATCAATTGTCTCGGCAAAATCAGAGTCTGCAGAACCCCCCTTGGGGGGCAGGGGGGCTATTATTGTATTGGGCAGCGGCCCCAACAGAATTGGCCAGGGTATTGAGTTTGACTATTGTTGTGTGCATGGCTTGCTGGCAGTTAAAGAAGCCGGTTACGAAGCCATTATGGTAAACTGCAACCCCGAAACGGTATCCACCGATTTTGATATTGCCGACAAACTTTATTTTGAACCCGTGTTTTGGGAACACCTGTGGGAAATTATTGAGCATGAAAAACCTTATGGCGTAATTGTGCAACTAGGCGGACAAACCGCATTAAAACTTGCGAAGCGTTTGCATGAGAAAGGCATAAAAATAATCGGTTCTTCTTTTGATAGTATGGATATTGCTGAAGATCGCGGCAGGTTCAGCGATATGCTGAAACAACTGGAAATTCCTTATCCCAATTATGGTACCGCTTTTAATACTGATGAAGCCATTGAAGTTGCCAATAAGGTTGGTTACCCGGTTTTAATAAGGCCCAGTTATGTTTTGGGTGGTCAAAGAATGCGTATTGTTATCAATGATGAAGACCTAGAAAAAGGTGTACTGAGTTTGATAAAACATTTACCCGGTAATAAAATTTTAATTGATCATTTTTTAGACCGTTGCCAGGAAGCAGAGATTGATGCCATTTTTGATGGAGAAAATTTTCATGTGATGGGGGTGATGGAACATATTGAGCCGGCTGGTATTCATAGCGGCGATAGCAATGCTGTGCTGCCTCAGTTTAATCTTTCGCCATTGATTGTGCATACCATGGAAGAGTACGCCGAAAAAATTGCAAGAGCATTGCAAATAAAAGGGCTAATCAACGTTCAGTTTGCCATTAAAGATGGTAATGTATATGTGATAGAAGCAAACCCAAGAGCCAGTCGCACCACGCCTTTTATTGCCAAAGCATATCAAATACCGTATTTGAATATTGCCACCAAAATTATGATGGGTGTAAACAAGCTTACGGATTTTACCTACGATAAAAAGCTAACCGGCTTTGCCATTAAAGAACCGGTTTTTTCTTTCAACAAATTCCCAGGTGTAAATAAAGAACTGGGACCAGAGATGAAAAGTACCGGTGAAGCCATACGTTTTATTAAAGACTTGAGGGATCCATACTTCCGCCAGTTGTATAAAGAAAGAAGCATGCATTTGAGCAAGTAAAAATCCTGTTTGATATTTCAAAAGGTTTTTCTATTTTGTTCTATGCTTCGCCCTTTCGCCATACCCATCTGGAAAAAAGCACCCTTTATCCGGTTGCTGATACCCTTAATTTCGGGCATTATATTCCAATGGTATTTTCAATTTTCTTTACAGATTATTATAACTGCATTTATTTCATTTAGTGCAGCGTATATTTTGTTTTTAATGTTGCCCATTGCGTTGCGGTTTAAGATACAGGCGCTGCAGGGGTTCATTATTCAATTAATAATTGTGGCATCAGGGGCCTGGCTTACCTGGCAACAGGATCTGCGGCATCACGATAAATGGTATGGCAATTATTATAAAGATGGAAATTACCTGGTTGTGCGTATTGATGAGCCGCTGGTTGAAAAAAATAAATCTTTTAAAGCAGATGGTTATGTAGAAACCGTTGTGCAGGATGGAAAAACTGTGGCAGCGGAAGGAAAGTTGTTATTATACTTTTCAAAAGACAGCTTAAAAAGAAATTTGAAGTATGGTGATAAAATAATCATTCACAAAGATCTTCAAGCTATAAAAAATTCAGGAAACCCCGGTGCCTTTAATTACCAGCGCTATGCTGCTTTTCAGGGAATTTTTCACAACGTGTTTTTGAAAGATAACGACTGGGTTATTGCAGCAGGAAATTCAAAAAACAGGTTTAAGCAATTTATTTTTTCTGCGAGGGAATATGTGCTGGGTGTTTTACAAAAATCAATTCAATCGGGTAATCCCGATAACAATCGGGATGAGTTGGGTATCGCCGAAGCGCTGCTGATTGGTTACACCAACGACTTGGATAAGGATCTGGTGCAGGCATACAGCAATACGGGTGTTGTGCATATCATTGCCATTTCCGGTATGCACCTGGCACTAATTTATGTTTTACTGGTTTGGGTATTTGCAAAAATTCCGGGCATTAATAAATCAAAGTGGCTGCAACTGGTTTTAATTTTAACCATCCTTTGGATGTTCTCCATTCTTACTGGTGCCTCACCATCTGTACTGCGGGCGGCAGTTATGTTCTCATTTATTGCCGTTGGCAAAAATTTATTTAAGCAGGCAAGTATCTATAATTCACTTGCTGCTTCGGCATTTGTATTGCTCTGTTATAATCCGTATTATTTATGGGCGGTGGGTTTTCAGTTATCATACCTGGCTGTGCTGAGTATTGTGATATTTCAAAAACCAATTTATAATTGTATCTACATAAAAAATAAATGGATTAATAAAGCCTGGCAGCTCATGGCTGTTTCAACTGCAGCGCAACTGCTTACTTTTCCCGTTTGCATTTATTATTTTCACCAGTTTCCTAATTTGTTTCTGATATCGAATATGATTGCAGTGCCGCTATCCGGATTTATTTTATATGCCGAAATTATTCTGGTTGTTTTTTCCTGGATACCTTTTGTGGGCACCTATGCCGGTAAACTGGTTACAGCATTGGTTTGGCTTATGAACAAAATAATTCTCTGGATAAATGATTTGTCATTTGCAGTTTGGGATAAAATACCAGCCACTGTTTTATCTACCTGGTTATTGTATGCCGTGGTAGCTGGTTTTGGCGCATGGCTAGTATTGAAACAAAAAAAATATTTTAAAATGGCATTGGTTGCACTGCTGACATTTGTAATGCAAAGTATTTATAACAATTGGCAAACTGGCAGACAGCAAAAATTAATTGTTTACAATGTTCCCCGGTATAGGGCAATCGATTTTATAAATGGAAATAATTTTCAGTTTGTTGGAGACAGCATTTTACTGGAGGATGGATTATTACAAAACTTTCATTTAAAGCCGGCCAGAATTTATCAACAGCTTAATAGAAGATCAGATTCTTTAACTGGTGTTTTTAACCAGGGAATGTTTTACCTGTTCAAAGATAAAAAAATAATGGTAGCAGATAAACCGGTAAACTTTGAACCTATGGATCAAAAAATATATTTAGATATAATCATCATTTCAAAAAACCCAAAGCTCCGTATTGCCTCACTTGCCGAAACTTTTAATTGTAAACTATTTGTTTTTGATGCTTCAAATCCGGCATGGAAAATTGAAAAATGGAAAGAGGAATGCAGGGCCCTGAACCTGAAATGTTATTCCGTAGCCGAAACCGGTGCTTTCATCTACAATATTGGCATATCAATACCATCTTTATTTATAAAGTAACCCCAAGGGCTACGCATAAATATTAGATGGTACTTGCCTACCGGCTGGCAGGTTATACCTATTGTGAACGGCTTTGGTCTAAATACTGGTATACCGGTATAACCTGCGTTATAAGAAGTAGCCACCGTTGTTTTTACATTATGTACTTTTGCCGGCATCAATTTATTTACAATAGCATTAAATTTGAAGGATGTTTTATCTCCGGCACCTTACTGTATCATTTTTTTTATTTGCAGGCTTATCTGTTTTTGCCGGAGTGCCTGCTGGTGAACGGGAGCTTCATAGTATGCCAGTTGCATCTTTGCAAGCTGAGCCACCAGACAAGGATACCATTGTTATCAGGTTCGAATACAAACAATCTGCCCTGTTTCATAAATTCACCATGGAAACGCTTGACAGTGTTGTACGCATTTTGTTGCGTGATACTACCATAACGCTGGCTATTGATGGCTATGCTTATAAAGATGAAGGCTCCGATACGGTTTGCTATTACCTGTCGCTAAACAGGGCTTTGTTTATACAAACATATATTTTGGGAAGAGGTGTTGCCTTAACCAGGATCAATCAAATTAAAGCCTGGGGCAAAACAAGACAGAAATATGTAAACAAAGATAAAAATGGCTTGTTTGTAAACTGCCGTGCAGAGTTACGCCTGGTATATCCGCCGCCTCCCAAAAAGAAAGTATTTGTAGATAAAGATGAAGATGGTATTGCCGATGATGAAGATAAATGCCCAGATGTTTTTGGTTTAAGCGACTTTGAAGGTTGTCCTGATTCTGGTGCCATTGCTGTGCCGTTTGCTTTAGCCGACTGGGCATTAACATCGGCAACATATAAAGTACTAGACAGCATAATTATATTGCTGGGAGAGAATCCAGCACTAACCATTGCCATAGATGGCCATGCACATCTTGCCGAAGGTTCTTATGCTTTATGTACCAGACTTTCGCAGGAAAGAGCCATCATCGTTAAAAATTACCTGCTTTCCCGCATGGTTAACCCTTCCAGAATATTGGAAATTAACAGTTATGGCATATCCCGGCCTGCGAATATTGCAAAAAATCCGCAGCAGGTTCTTAAAAATGCCAGAGCCGAAATCAGGCTGAATGGTTTTAGAAAAGCCACGGCAGAACCAAAGCCGGAAATACCTTTTATCAAATAATCAACAAGGCGGTTTACAATACATTATTGCTGCATTTAAATCTGTAGTTTTGCGGCGAAATTATCTACTTATCGCTGGTATTTCTTAACCAGCCAAATTAATCAATGCAGATGCAAAAAAAAATACAGTCGGCCCTTATTTCAGTTTTTTATAAAGACGGGCTCGAAAACATTGTTCAGCAATTACACGAACTGGGTATTACCATCTATTCAACCGGTGGCACACAAAAATTTATTGAAGATTTACAGGTTCCATGTATACCGGTAGAATCGTTGACAACTTATCCTTCAATATTGGGCGGCAGGGTTAAAACCCTTCACCCATCTGTATTTGGTGGCATTTTGGGTAAAAGAGAAGATGCAGAACATGTTGCTGAAATGCAGGCATATGAAATACCGGAGATTGACCTGGTTATTGTTGACCTGTATCCGTTTGAAGAAACAGTAGCATCAACAACTGATGAAAAGCTGATCATCGAAAAAATTGATATTGGCGGCCCATCCATGATACGGGCTGCGGCAAAAAACCATGCTTCGGTTGTGGTGGTTGCGGCAAAAAAAGATTATCACCTGCTGGAAGAAATGTTAAAGGAACAAAAAGGAGAAACAAGTATTGAGCAACGCCGAATGTTTGCCGTAAAAGCATTTGATGTTTGTACCGGTTACGATATGGCCATCTCAAATTATTTTAACCAGTCAGATTTTATAAACCCATTTAATAAAGAGAAAACAGTTTTGCGCTATGGCGAAAATCCTCAGCAACAGGGTGTTTTTTATGGCAATACTGGTGAACTTTTTGAAAAACTGAATGGTAAAGAATTATCTTTTAATAACCTTGTTGACGTGGATGCGGCTCTTCAAATTATTGCCGAATTTAAAGACACTTTACATAATCAGGGTCTAAAAGTACCCTCTTTTGGAGAGCCTGTCCCTACACTTCGGGAGGATTTAGGGGAGGTCGTGTTTGCCATCATCAAGCATACGAATGTTTGTGGTGTTGCATCCAGGCCAACTGTAAAAGAAAGTTGGGCTGCTGCACTTGCCGGCGATCCGGAAAGTGCATTTGGCGGCGTACTGGTTTGTAATGCAACGGTTGATGTGGGAACAGCCAACGCCATCAACGAAATATTTTTTGAGGTTTTGATTGCCCCTTCATTTGATGTTGACGCATTGGAAATTTTGAAAACAAAAAAGAACCGGATATTACTGCGACAGAAAACTAAGTTATCTGCAACGCAGCAATATAAATCTGTTTTAAACGGAATACTAACCCAGCAAAATGATGCTGGTAATTATACAGATTGGAAAGAAGAGGGCGGACGGGAATCAACCGCAACTGAAAAAGAAGATTTAATATTTGCCAATATTGTTTGCAAGCACTTAAAAAGCAATGCCATTGCGTTGGTAAAAAATAAGCAGCTGTTTGGTAAAGGCTGCGGACAAACCAGCCGCATTGATGCCCTGCGGCAATCAATAGAAAAAGCAAAGCAATTTGATTTTGATCTGAATGATGCAGTGCTTGCTAGCGATGCTTTTTTTCCATTTGATGACTGCGTAAAAATTGCACATGCATCCGGCATAAAAACTTTTATACAGCCCGGTGGGTCTATACGTGATAAAGATTCTATTGAATACTGCAAGGCAAATAATCTGGCAATGGTAATTACCGGTCTACGGCATTTTAAACATTAAGAACTATAAATTGAAACAAAGGTTCTTTTGTAAAACAGCTTTTTGTCTATGTTTCAACAAGCTCAACTTGACAAAAAGCTGTCAGCCTGAGCTTGTCGAAGGCGGATTCCCAACGAGATATTTTGTTTAATATAATAACACAGCTCAAACATTAATTTCAGCTTCAATAAATGATCAGCAGTAAAAATTTACCTAAAGGCAAAGCAGGAGGTTACCTGGCCCTCGCCATCACCAGCATTGTGTGGGGTACCACCTGGGTTGCCAGTAAAATTGGTGTTGCCGAACTTCCGGCATTGCAAATGGCTTACATACGCCAATTTTTTGGAGGCTTATTTTTTGTTTGCTTTTTCATGTTCTATAAAAAATTATCATTGCCAACACGCAGGGAATTTGGTTGGTTGCTGATAATGGCGCTGCTGATGTTTGTTGTGGCAAACGGTTTTAGTACCTGGAGTCTACAGTACATACCTACCGGATTGAGTGCGTTAGTTGGTGCCTTATATCCCTTGAGTGTTGTAATTATTGAAAGGGTATTTTTTAAAAGTAAGAATATGACGATACTTACTTTTATTGGCCTGTTACTGGGCATAACCGGTATTGGCATTGTGTTTTATGAAAATGTATTTCACCATCACCCCGATGGTTTTATTTTTGGTGTTGTGCTATCCGTTGTTGCCATGCTTTCGTGGAGCGTGGGCACCATCATTATTGTGCGTAAAAAAACAACGCTGAATCCCTATTATGCCACCGGTTGGCAAATGTTGATCAGCGCATTTATTTTATTCATAATTGCAGAAACTACGCAACCAACTATTCCATTAAAAAATATTTCTGCAACGGCATGGGGAGCCATCACCTATTTAGTTTTAGCAGGCTCATTGCTGGCATTTGTTGCGTTTATTTATTCCATGAAAAAATTACCGGCTGCCATTTCTTCCCTATACGCCTATATAAACCCGCTGGTGGCTATGGTTACAGCGGCCATTGTTTTGCACGAAAAACTTACGATGTATATTTTGTGGGGAGCTCTTGTTACTTTGGCAGGCGTTTTCCTGGTAAACTACAGCCTCAAGCGCAGCCGGGAAAAAATTATTGCTGAACCTGAGCAATAAGCCTTTCATACATTTCTCTCCATCCTTCAAACTCCTTTACTGTACCCAAAAAGTTATTATGCCAGATGGTAATTAAGGTTACATTTAAAGTTTTGCAAATGTTGTAATAATGCATTAGTTCTTCATACGCCTGTTCAGCATTTTGCTTTTGCTCGTAGTAAGCATTGGCATCCATAAAGCAAAATGGATGAATGCGTAATGCTGTATGAATTTCTTTCTCCAGATCGTACCAAAAAAACGAAGAAGCTACAGACGCCCTGAAGCCATTGATACTGCCGTAACCCATGCTGAACTCGTTTTCTATGCCGTCTTCAATTAAAGTTCGATATGTATGAGGCAAAGCAAATTTTATATAGTGCTGTCTTGATATCGTAATGTTTTTTATGCCCGACATTTCTGCAAGCCATTCTATTTCATCTTTTAACAAAGATGCCTTTACATTGCTTTGCCAACTTGGATGAATACCGATCTCGTACAACGCAGTGTGTTTTTTTACCAATTGCCACATGGCATTTTTATGAGGCAGAATATTTTTATCAAACTCCCCATTTTTTTCTGCTACCAAAAAAAAGTAGATGGGTTGTAAATGGTATTGCTGATGCAGCTTGTTCAGCCAGTCATAGCAATCAAAAGGGTCTTTTACGCTGCCACTTAAAACTTTAATTCTTTCTGACGAAGGCGATTTTAAAAAGCCACCGGTATTTCTCAGTAAACCTTTGTATTTGTAGCAGTATGCAATATCAATATCGTAAGTTGGTTTAATGTTAAAAGTTGAAGGTTGAAAATTTAAAGTTGTGCGTAATAATCCGGCAGGGCATTTCTCTTTCAACTTTTCAGCCAAGTATTGTAGCCAGATATTGATCAGCGGTACATTCAAAAATCCTTCCTTGTATGCCAAAGAGTTTTCGTGAGCAAATCGGCCATACATATCTTTTGTGTGGGGCAGGTATTCTTCGTAACGGCTGAGCAAGTAAAAAGATGCAGCAAAAATGTCGAATGGAAAATCGCAGGCTGTTGTTTTAAAAAAGGCTTTAATATCGTTCACCATAAAGCAATCTGTTGCCTGTACTTTAATATCGTTTTCAAAAAGTAATGGATGGTTCTGCATGTAAAATTCATCATCGGCAATTTTTGAATCGCTGTAATTGATCTTTGCTCCGGGGTGGTTTTTAAAAGATTCTGAATCTATGGTTAGTTTATAGTCGAGACCTAATTGTTCTTTAAAAATAAAATGGCAAATGTATTGAAGTCTGGAAGAAACGGTATGGGAGTATATAAGAAGCATTAATTATTTACACACAGGAATAGAATCCAGACACAATTCTAAAACTTCCTTTAATCGTATTGATAATTCATCCAGGCTTTTTGCCTGCGTGTGGGCATCAGGTACCGATGGAATCATTCCGATAAAATACCCGGTTTCAACATCCTGTTCAATATGTGCCGTAAAAAGTTTTTCCATAAAACCGTTTTCTCAAATTTACAATTAATTCTTATACCGCTCCTTCCACATCTGATTAAAGGTTTTCTGGCTAAAATTCAAATCGCTTCTGTTTTTATTCCAGCCTTTAAACATGCTGTTTACCACTTTGTTTTTTAAACTGCCACCGCCCATATTCATCATGCCTCTTTTAAGGCTCGCCAGGCGCCAGGCTTTCCAGGCCATGCGTTCAGTAAAGCTGGTTAAGCCTTCTTCTACCGATTCGTGCCTGTTCTCTAAAAGTAATTCATGCAGATTTATTTTAACCGCACACACTTCAGTACAATTACCGCAAAGCGAAGAGGCATAACTTAAATGCTTGAAATCATCCATACCCTGCAGGTGTGGTGTAATAACGCTGCCGATTGGGCCACTGTATGTGGCACCATAAGCGTGGCCACCAATATTTTTATAAATGGGGCAGGCATTTAAGCAGGCGCCGCATCGTATGCAGTACAAACTCTCCCGCTGTTTTGGATTTTGTAAAATATTTGTACGGCCATTGTCTAACAAAATCACATACATTTCTTCGGGGCCATCAGTCTCGTTTTGCTGGCGGGGACCAGTAACAACGGTATTGTAAACTGTCATTTTTTGCCCGGTACCAAAAGTAGCAAGCAGCGGCCAGAACAACCCAAGATCGGTTAATGAAGGGATCATTTTTTCGATACCCACAATTACAATATGTGTTTTAGGAAAAGCACAACTTAATCTTGCATTGCCTTCATTTTCGGTAACGGCAATGCCACCAATATCGCTGATGATGAAGTTGGCACCAGTAACCCCCACCTGGGCCTGCACATATTTTTCACGCATTATTTCCCGTGCTTTAAGCGTTAACTGTTCGGGTGTAAAATTGATGGGCGTACCCAGTTTTTTATTAAACAGTTTGGCAACATCTTCCTTGCTTTTGTGCATAGCCGGTGTTACAATGTGGTAGGCTGTTTCGCCATCCAGTTGCTGAATATATTCGCCCAGGTCGGTCTCTACACTTTCAATACCATTTTTCTCAAGTGCATCATTCAGGTGAATTTCTTCGGTAACCATACTCTTGCTTTTCACTATCGATTTGCAGTTTTTTTCTTTACAGATCTTTAAAATCTCTGCAATCGCCTGATCACTGTTTTCGGCCCAGATCACTTTGCCGCCCCGTTTGGTAAAATTCAGTTCAAATTCTTCCAGTTGCTGGTCAAGTGTTTCAATGGCACGCCATTTTATATTCTTTGCCCTTTCCCTGGCCAGGTGTACATCGGCAAATTGTTCCTTGCCCTTTGGCACTACGGCATTGTATTTGCCAATATTAAAATTGATCTTGCGCCTGTGTTCGAGGTCGGCAGCTTTAAGGGTGCTCCTGGCGATAAAGGTTTGTGATTGTTCCGGCATTTTGTTTTTTGGTTTCTGGCTGTTTATTCTACAACATTGGTAGATTGCGTCCACCATCCGGCAAATCAACTGTTGTAATTACTTTTATCTTTTATCTAAGCAAAGGTAGAATCTAATTTGTGAGAAATAGTATTATTGTGTTGATATTCGATTATTTTTAATGCATACGTTAAGCAAATTAGAAAATAAAACGGAGTAACGAAAGACGCATTAAAAAAATGATTAAACTTAAGTATATGAAGTTGTTAATGATAGTCCCTTGCATTGTTTTTTTCTTTTCAGGCAGTGCTTTTAATGTGAAGAAAGAATATTTTGAAAAAGCAGCGATAAATGATAGTATTGTTGCTACCTACCATTTTGTAAATGAGTCCCAGTCAGAATCTATATTATTGGAACTTTACAAAAATAATACCTATACTTTTTCTGTACACGGCAATCATTATGATTGTTATTCTAAAGGAACCTGGGATAGCAAAAAGAGAACCATCGTTTTAAACAGTAATATTCAAAAAAAGGAGATCCCGATCACGATAACTCAAAGCTATACTAACTCCAATTCGCCATATATTCAAATTGACGATATTAAAAACAGTACAGGTTTTTTATTTAAGGATATCGAAATACTGATTAATAATGATACATTAAAATCCTGCTACGCTAATGTTGGCACTAATTGTAAGATCAAAAAGGAGGATTTAAAAAGTATCCAGATAAGGTTGGTAGGTAATACTACATCTGCCTGGCATCCCCTGGTATTAGATGAAAATAATAATACCCTTAAAATAATGGTAGACATTGATTTTATTCCTGAGTTCTATCTGTTTTTTAAAAATAAAAAATTTATAAAAAGAGGGAGAAAATTATACGACCCCGATCTTGGCGTTTATTATAAAAAAGGCAGTTTGAAAAGTGTGAAAAAGTAAGAAAATAAAAATACGAGCAATAGGGTATATATGTGTGTTAATTTTTTACATGTATGCTTTAAATAAACCTTTTTATAAAATAGCAATTCAGTAAACTTTTATGAGATCAATCTTTCTTCTACTTTTTGTTTCTTTTTGCACCATGAGTGTGCCAGCACAACATTGTCCTTATGACGGAACGCATTTAATTGCCATTAAGGTAGTAGATAAGGAAGCTAAAATGCTTACTGATATAAATACAGATTTTTATCTGGTGGAAGTAGACAATCCCATGGCAGATAGCTGCAAACATGCTGCAGGCTTGCTTAAAAAGAAATTTTTAAATAGCAATGATTTTATGGCTGACTATCACCAGCGTTTTAACCGTAATGGATATAATAAAGCATTGGATAACCGGTTAAAGGATGCCGGCGTTTTTGTAAAAGCCAATATGATGCTAACTTTAAATCAAACAGAAAATACCTGCATGCTAATTGGCAAAAGCGAAACAGTTTATACCAACTACATTTACCGGCAAAGAAAGTTTGAGGTAGTTTATGCAATCAATGGTAAAGAAATTCGCCAGCCGTTGCCAACTGATTTTATTTACTCTTTATGTACCGCTAACAAGGATTTGCAAAATTTTAAGACGATTACAATAACACTCTAAGATAGTGTTATGTTAAGTTCACCATGACGCAAATACATTTTCCCACTAAGCCGCGAAGAACACCAAGAAAAGGCTTTGTGGCTTCTGTGCCTTTGTGGGATATGATGACAGAACACACTTAAGTTGACGCTACTTACTTCAACACCGCCAACTCCTTGCCAATCTTCGTAAACGCCTCAATCGCTTTATCCAAATGCCTTTGCTCATGGGCAGCACTCAATTGCACACGTATACGTGCCTGGCCTTTTGCCACCACCGGAAAGAAGAAACCAATAACATAAATGCCTTCATCTAAAAGTTTGGCAGCAAAATTTTGTGCAACAACAGCATCGTATAACATGATAGGAACGATTGGATGTTCGCCGGGTTTAATATCAAAACCGGCTTCTGTCATTTTTGTACGGAAATATTTTGTGTTGCTTTCAAGTGTATCTCTCAGTTCGGTGGTTTCGCTCAGCATATCAAGTACGGCAATGCTTGCCCCCACAATGTTTGGCGCTAAAGTATTGCTGAACAGATAGGGACGGCTACGCTGACGCAGCATTTCAATAATTTCTTTGCGGCCACTTGTAAAACCCCCACTGGCACCGCCAAGGGCTTTGCCTAAAGTGCCGGTTATAATATCAATTCGGCCCATAACATTGCGGTACTCATGGGTGCCTCTGCCGGTCTTGCCCAAAAAACCGCTGCTATGACATTCATCAATCATAACAATAGCATCGTACTTATCAGCCAGGTCGCAAATTTTATCCAATTGGGCAATGGTGCCATCCATACTAAAACTGCCATCGGTTACAATAATGCGGCTGCGTAAATGTGCCGACTCCTTCAGTTTAGTTTCCAGGTCAGCCATATTATTATGCTCATAACGAAAGCGCTGCGCCTTGCACAAACGAACACCATCAATAATAGAGGCGTGATTTAAAGCATCAGAAATGATAGCATCTTCCTCACCAAACAATGGTTCGAAAAGACCGCCATTGGCATCAAAGGCCGCAGCGTATAAAATGGTGTCTTCTGTGCCTAAAAAATCGGCCAGCTTTTTTTCCAGGTCTTTATGAATATCCTGCGTACCGCAGATAAAACGTACACTGCTCATACCAAAACCACGCAGGTCAATATATTTTTTTGCAGCGGCCAGCACTTTTGGGTGAGAAGAAAGTCCCAGGTAATTGTTGGCGCAAAAATTAAGTACGGTCTTGCCATTTACAATAATTTCGGCACCCTGTTCGCTGCTGATGATGCGCTCTTTTTTAGAGAGGCCGGCAGTTTCAATTTCGGTAAGTTCGGTTGCTATGCGGCTGACAAATTTTTCGTTCATATAGTTAAGGTTAAGAGAGCAAATTTAAGGTAAAAAAAGCCTCTCCCCAACCCATCTCCAGAAGAGAGGGAACTGGGAGTTGGGAGCTTTTTAATTCAATATATAAAACTATATGAAGACCTCTTCGCTTCAATCTGCGAGGTTTCCCTCCCCTTGGGGAAGATAGGTGGGGCCTTTTTTTTCTTTTTTGTAACTTTTTATGATTCACCTTCGTATTATAACCAAAACAACCAAATTGAGGTAACTTTAACCTACCAAACCTTGTATGACGGAGAGAGAATATAATGAATGCGTAAACCTGTATGCAGACAATGTGTACCGATTTATCCTCAAAAACCTGAGGCATAATGAGGACGCCAAGGATGTAGTGCAGGGTGCATTTGAGAAATTGTGGATTAACAGGGATAAGGTGGAGAATGAGCGAAGTAAAAATTACCTGTTTACCATTGCTTACAACCAAATGATTGACCATGTAAGAAAAAGTAAAAGGATCGTGCTGAGTGAAGGTTTTTCGGAAAATGCAAAAGGGGCCGGTGAGCAAAAGCATGATGCAAAAAGAATTTTGAACGAGGCTTTGTATAAGCTAAGCGAAAAACAACGCAGTCTTGTTTTGCTTAAAGATTATGAGGGATATAGTTACGAAGAAATTGGGCAGATAACCGGACTGAATGAAAGCCAGGTAAAAGTTTATTTACACCGGGCAAGGTTACTTTTGAGGGAGTATATTGTGAGCCCGGAAAACGTGATATAGTTGACCGTTGTTCGTTGATGGTTGGCCGGAAAGGAGCCTACGAACAACGAACAACCAGCAACGAACAATAATTTATAAATGAACATTAACAGACATAATTACGAAGCGTTTTTTTTACTGTATGTAGATAAGGAATTATCTGCTGCAGACAGGAAGAATGTGGAAGTTTTTGTGCAGGAGAATCCTGATCTGCAGATGGAGTTATCTCTTTTGCAACAAACCGTAGTGAAGGCCGATGATATTGTTTTGCATAAAAAGGATTGGTTGTATATGGAGGAAGATATCTCTGCCTTGCAGGAAAGCCTTTTATTATATGCCGATAATGAATTAAGTACTACAGATAAAAATGCAGTTGAATTACTATTGAGCAGCAATCCAACCGCTGAATCTGAATGGAATGTGCTGCAACAAACAAAACTGCAACCCAATATGGAAGTGGTTTTTGAAGATAAAGCTTTTTTGTACCGTAAAGAAGGCGGAAGGGTTGTTGGTTTTAAATGGTGGCGCCTGGCTGCAGCCGCTGTACTGCTGGGTTTTGGATTTTGGACGGGCGTTTCATTGTATAAGAATAACACACAAAAAGCAAATGGCTCTGAAGTACTGGTAAAAGAAAACAACATAAAACCGGGTGATCAAAAAACAAACTCATCTCTTGTTGATCAAAAGAATACTACAGCAGCAGTTGAAAATACAAATGCAGAAAATAGTACAGCAGCAAGCCAGCAAAGCAATGTTGAGCCAGGTAAAAAATTGCCAGTTGCTGTTGAAAAAGTAAATGATCAAAACAATGTTACTGTCAATCAAAATACAACACAGCAAAACAGTAACCCTAAAAAGCCTGATAATAATTTGCCTAAACCGTATTTTGAAAATGTTAACAATAAAAAAAGTAACGAAACAATAGTTAGCAACGTACAATCAGAAAATAACAACAGCAAAAGAGTTTCCGGAAGCAATGATGCGGTTGTTAAAATAAACCCTACAGAAAACAAAACTGTTGTTACAGGTATCGACATCAGTAAAACAAATCCCAATCTTACTGCCATGCAGGTAGTAAATACCAATAAAACTGCAGATGGAGAAAACAACGACAGTTATCTGAATGTAGATGACAGTAAAGAAAAAAGAACGGCATTTGGAGGATTTATACGTAAGGCAAAAAGAGTGCTGGAGCGTACCACCAATGTTAAAACCGGTGAGGGTATTAAAATTGCCGGTTTTGAGATTGCATTAAAATAATCACTTAAAATTTGAAACAGATGAAACAGCTAATTCTACTTTTAGCCACAGCAATTATTTGCTTAAACTCAACGGCTCAGGATGTGCCGCAGAAAAAAGACGAAAATAAAGATACCATCAGGGTAGGTGGTATGATCATTGTAAAAAAGGGTAAAAAAAGCGGGGATGTGTCCGTAAAAATCGGCGGCGACAATGGCAAAAGGAAAAGAAAAAACATCAGCACCAACTGGTGGATTGTTGACCTTGGATTTGCCAACTACAGCGATAAAACAAATTATGCCAATGCAGGCAGTTACCTGGTAAACCGACCTGGTTACCCTGCTTTGGATAAAAATGATTTTAAACTGAAAGCCGGTAAAAGTGTAAATGTTAACGTGTGGGTTTTTATGCAACGGCTAAATTTAATACAGCACCATGTACACCTTAAATATGGTTTAGGGGTTGAGTTAAATAATTACCGGTATAAATCTGCCATCAATTATAACGAAGACGGCCTGGTGCCCTACACAGCAAACACGCAAACCAATGCACCGTTTATATTCAGAGATTCTATCTCATTTTCTAAAAACAAACTGGCTGCAGATTATGTTACCGTGCCAGTGATGCTGAATTTTGTAACAAATCCTGATGACAGAAAAAACAGGTTTGGCCTGAGTGTAGGTATTAGTGCAGGCTATTTATATAGCCAGCGCAATAAGCAGGTAAGCAACGAAAGAGGAAAATTAAAAAACAGGGGCGATTATGACCTGGAACGTTTCAAATTATCTTATGTGGCCGAACTGGGCCTGGGGCCGGTCATGTTGTATGGTTCTTACAGTCCTAAATCAATGTACGAAAGAAGCCTGGATGTAAAGCCGTTTAATGTGGGCTTTAGGTTTAGCTATTGGTAAGCTCTCTCTCCCAATCCCTTGCCCATGTCGGTTTTACCAAAGTGGGTGAGGGGGCGGGGTTTATATACAGGCTCCCGGTAATTCCGGGGGCTTTTTTATATGTTCTTTATTTTTTGTTAATCTTTTCCACATGGGTAAAATATTTTTATGCGGCACGTCGTTTGTTTCTGAAAAGAAAATTATTTTTACCTGATGAGCATCACCCGGTTTTTACAAATATCTATATTGGCCTGCGTTGTTTTATTGGTATCATTTGTTCCCGTGCCTAAAAAAAAGCCAGTGCCTAAAAAGGCTGCCAAGCAGCAGCCTAAAGCTATTATTAAAGACAGTGTGCATAATCCGTATTACATTATTGTGGATAAAAGTGAATACGAATTATATGTATATGATGATGAAGGTTGGTATGCAACCTATCCCATCGTTTTTGGCAGTAAAGATTTAAGCGATAAAATGCGGGAGGGTGATAAACGTACACCAGACGGAAGCTTTAAAGTGGTGCTTAAAAAAATTCACCAGAAATGGGGACCCGAGCTGCTGCTTGATTATCCCAACCCAACCAGTTTTCAAAGATTTAATGAAAGAAAGGCAAAAGGGCTAATACCTAAAAGCGCTAAAATCGGCGATGGCATTGCCATACATGCCACCAGGCCTCATGAAGAATGGACCATTGATACTTACTATAACTGGACTGATGGCTGCGTTTCTGTAAAATATACCGAGATGAAAGACTTGTACAGTTACATACCTGTTGGTACACCGGTTACAATCAGGCAATGATGATTTCACAACTCGTTTATGAACAGCAAACTGCCGTCGCCATAACTCAGAAATCTGAAATCATTTTCCAACGCATATTTATAAATCGTCTTCCAATCATTTCCAATTGCAGCGGCAACCAGCAATAGCAATGTCGATTGCGGCTGATGAAAATTAGTGATAATGGCTTTGGCTATTTTAAATTGATAACCAGGCGCAATTAATATCTGCGATTGTGTAAATAACCTTTCCTGCCTGTTTGTTTTCATCCAGTTTAGTAAAGCAGCTAAAGATTCCTTTGCAGTAATATTGCTGTTGGCCAATGGCGCTTCATACACTTCCCACTGGCTGATGTTCAATTGTTTCAGTTCTGGTTGCAGCATTGCTTTAGCCCCCATCCAGTAAAGACTCTCCAAGGTTCTAAGTGAGGTTGTTCCAACTGCTACAATCGTTTTGTGCAGCTGTTCAATCAACTGTACAATCATTTCAAATCCAACATCAATCCATTCGGCATGCATTTCATGATCCTGCATGGTAGCTGCTTTTACGGGTTTAAATGTACCTGCGCCAACATGCAGCGTTACAAAAGCGGTTTGTATATTTTTTTCGGCAAGACTTTTAAAAACTGTTTCGGTAAAATGTAATCCTGCAGTTGGTGCAGCTACCGAGCCTTCATCTACAGCATAAATGGTTTGGTATCTTGCTGTATCTTCTTCCTCAGTTTTTCTTTTAATGTATGGCGGCAGCGGGATATCTCCAACCTGCTCCAGTACTTCTGCAAAACTTATATCGCCATTCCAGTTAAATTCCACCACATACGCATCAGCAAGTTTCTCAACTAACGTTGCTCCCAATTCCCAATTCCTAATTCCCAATTCCTGTGTCAGCTTCTCCTCCTTCCATTTACTCACTCCCCCAATCATACACTTCCAGGTAGTTTTTTTTGTTGCTGATAAAGTAGATGTATAATCTGCCTCAAAAGGTTCCAGTAAAAATATTTCTATAATACCGCCGCTACTTTTTTGAAAGCGGATACGTGCTTTTATTACTTTGGTATTGTTGAAGATGAGCACACTTTCTGCAGGTAGATAGTCTGCAATGTTTTTATAAACATCTTCGCTTATTTCTCCATTTTTATAAATGAGGAGTTTTGATGCGTCTCTTTCCGGCAGGGGATGCAATGCAATTCTGTCTACCGGCAACTCATAGGTATAGTCAAGTATGGATATTTTTTTTGGATCGGTCATCTTAAAAATGCAGCAACTTCTGCCTCCCACTTTGCAGGTTCTTTTTTACACAGGCTTTCATGGCCAGCCATTTCGTAAATCACAAATTTTTTGTTTGTGCTGGTAATATTTTTAAATAAAATATCTTCTTCAGATTTGCTTACCCTTGGGTCGTTGCGGCCCCATTGCAGCAATAAAGGGCATTTAATGCTGCTTGCATATTCCTGCGGCTTCATGCTAAAAGCCCAGAAACCATGTTCGATACCGCCCCAGAAAGTAATGAGTGTAGCCAAAGGTTGTGGAGGAAGCCCCATCATTTTTAAGCGCCCTGCTGCTGCGTCTTTAATGGTGCCAAAGGGCATTTCTAAAATTATTTTTTCAGGAGTAAGTGCATAATCTTTTACCGCTTTAGTAATGGCAGATGCTCCCATGGATATGCCCCAAAGCACTGTGTTTTTTTCACCTTTGTTTTTTATAAAATCATAAGCCAGCTTTATGTCTTCACTTTCATCATAGCCAATGGTGCAGGTGTTTCCACCACTGTTTCCATGCGCCCTGAAATCTAATTGAAAAGTATTGTACCCCAGTTTATGAAAGGCTTCAGCCTCGGCATTGGTGCCGCTTTTTTTGCCCCCATGGCCATGAAACATGCAGATAGTTCCTTTGGCACTGTCGGCCGGTATGTACCAGCCTTCTAATTTAATACTGTCTTTGGTTGTAAGTGTTATGATTTTGTAAGTAGAATCAGAAGCATTGCTGTTTTGCTGTTTTACAGCATTGATACCAAAAAGTATATCCTTGGTCTTATCCCAGCCAGTCTTTTCTTCCTGTTTTTTTATGGTTACTTCACCCACATCATAAAAATGCGTAAACTTATAAGCATGAAATGCCACAACAATATTCAATAAAATAAAAATAGCAACAAGGCTGCGAAGCAGGAGTTTAAAAAACCGGGTCATATACAGTTTTGTTTTTTCAAAAGTAAAGTTAATAATGTTGTGAGCGGTATAAATTTAAGCGGCAGAATCGGTACTTTAGCCGCTCAATTAAATAACAAAACAAAATTTATATGCGAATTTTAAAACAGTTGCTTTTTGTATTGCTGCTTACAGGCACAGTTACAGCATTTGCCCAAACCAGTAAATACGAATGGAAAGAAGCTACTTCGGGTGGGTACACGTATAAGTATGTAACAAACGATCCGGCTAAAGCCAGGTTTTATACGTTGAAAAATGGGCTTACAGTTATTTTAAGTCCTGTTAATAAAGACCCACGCATTCAATGTTACGTGGCTACCAAAGCAGGCAGCAAAACAGATCCTTCAACAAACACCGGCCTGGCGCATTACCTGGAGCATATGCTTTTTAAAGGCACCGATAAATACGGATCGCTGGATTGGGCTAAAGAAAAACCTGAGCTTGATAAAATTGATGCTTTGTATGAAGAATATAATAAAACGACCGATGCCGAAAAACGCAAAGCAATTTATCATCGTATTGATTCTGTATCCGGCGTAGCTTCTAAATATGCGATTGCCAACGAGTACGATAAGATGATGAGCTCGATGGGTGCACAGGGCACCAATGCCTTTACTTCTTTTGAGCAAACGGTTTATACCGATGATGTGCCTGCCAGCGCCATTGATAAATATCTTGCTGTGCAGGGCGAACGTTTCAGAAACCCGATTCTAAGAATTTTTCATACCGAACTCGAAGCAGTGTATGAAGAAAAAAATCGTGGACTGGATACTGACGGAAGAAGGGTTTTTGAAAAATTATTTGCAGAACTTTTTAAAAATCACAACTACGGATTGCAGACAACCATCGGCACCATTGAGCATTTAAAAAACCCATCGCTTGTTGAAATAAGAAAATACTTCAATAAATATTATGTTCCCAACAATATGGGTGTTATAATGAGCGGCGATTTTAACCCTGATGTGATGATTAAAAAAGTGGAAGCCACTTTTGGGTACATGCAGAATAAGCCGCTTGCCAGATATAGTTTTCAGCCGGAGCAACCGATTACAGCACCCATAAGTGCCGAAGTTGTTGGCCCCGATGCGGAAAGTGTTACCATCGGCTTCAGGCTGCCGGGTAATAAAGATAAAGATGTGTTGCTGGCAGATTTGGTAGGACAGATTTTAACCAACGGCAAAGCAGGTTTAATGGATCTTAACCTGGTAAAAAAACAAAAACTATTAAGAGCATCAGCATCAGCATTTACTTTAATTGACTATGGTATTTTGTATATGCAGGGTAATCCAACGCAGGGCCAGTCTTTAGAAGATGTAAAAGCATTGATGCTGGGTGAAATTGAAAATCTGAAGAAAGGAAATTTCGATGATAACCTCATCACGTCTATCATCAACAATCAAAAGAAAAATAAAATACAGGGTACAGAAAAGTATTCAGAAAGGGCCAGTGATTTGATGGATGCCTTCACTTCGGAACTTAACTGGCAGCAGCAAGTTGCTTATACCGATCAGTTATCAAAGCTTACCAAAAAAGATATCGTTGCGTTTGCCAATAAATATTTTCAGGATAATTATGTAGTTATTTTAAAACGCAAAGGCGAAGATAAAGACATCATCAAAGTTGATAAGCCTGCCATTACTCCGGTAGAAACCAACCGTGATGCACAATCAAATTTTGTAAAAACGGTAAACAATATGCCGGCTACACCGGTAAAACCAGTTTGGCTCGATTATAATAAAGACCTGCAAAAATCAAAGGTCGGTCCTGCTGAAGTTTTGTATGTACAAAATAAAGACAACAGCCTTTTTCGCCTGCGTTACCGTTTTGAAACGGGAACCTGGAACGATAAAAAATTAAGCCTGGCTGCGCAATACCTGCAGTTTTTAAGCACCGATAAAATGAGTGCCGAAGAAATTACCAAGGCGTTTTACAAAATTGCCTGCAGCTTTAATGTAAATGCATCAACAGAATTTACAACGGTTACAATTGAAGGGCTTCAAGAAAATTTTAATGAAGCAGTTAAATTGTTTGAGGATGTTTTAAAAAACTGTAAAGCTGATGAACCTGCTTTAAAATCTCTAAAAGCAAGGATTACCAAATCCCGTACAGATGCAAAAGCAAACAAAGCAGCTATTATGAGTGGCTTGGTTAGCTACGCCAGGTTTGGCTCAAAAAATCCGTTTAGCTATACCATGAGCAATGATGAATTAAATAGCGCAACAGCAGAAGAACTGGTAAATATTTTACACGGGCTTAACAGCAACGTACATAAAATTCTGTACTATGGCCCGCAGCCATTGGCCAAGGTTGCAGCAGATTTAAAAGCTTTACATACCATACCCACTGCATTTGTAACAACACTTGCACCGGTTAAATTTACCAATACTACACAAACCAAAAATGAAGTTTTATTTGCAGATTACAATATGGTGCAAAGTGAAATACGGTGGGTTCGTAACACAACACAGTACAGTGCAGATAAAGAACCGGTGATTGATATCTTCAACAATTATTTTGGCGGCGGTATGGGTGCATTGGTTTTTCAAACCATCAGGGAAAGTAAAGCACTTGCTTATTCTACCTTTGCATTTTATGCAGTACCCGATAAAAAAGAAGACCCGTTTTATACCCTGGCTTATGTTGGTTGCCAGGCCGATAAATTCGACGAATCTATTATTGCTATGAATGAGTTGCTGAATGATTTACCGAACGTTGCAGAGAATGTTAAGTTTGCCCGTGAGGGTATTAAAAAAGATATTGAAACAGGACGTATCACACAGGATGGTATCATCTTCAATTATCTTACTGCACAGCGTAAAGGTTTAACGGATGACATCCGTAAGAAAACCTACACTGCAGTTGATAAGATCGGGTACAACGAGCTAAAGCAATTTCATACAGAATATATTGCCAACAAGCCGTACACTTATTGCGTGGTAGCATCTGACAAAAAATTAAGCGAAGAAGCGATGAAAAAATATGGTGAGTTGAAAAGGTTGAGCCTGGAAGAAATATTTGGGTATTGATTTTTAGAAAATTTTAATTTAAAGAGCCTCATTTACGGGGCTTTTTTTTATTGCTTTTTTTTCTTTATGTAAATTAAAAAGAAAGAGCATCCTTGATGTAAGAAGATCAAAATTAAAACAGAGATTATGAGAGCATTTATTTTAACAGCAGCCGTTCTGATAAACATGAATACATCTGCACAAAACAACACAGCAGCAAACATTATTGAAGGCGGTAAAACCCTGGTGGAATTGGTACGTGTTTTTAAAACACCACGAAATGCAGTTTATTCGCAAAATTTTGTTGAGAAAAAAGACAGTTGTGTGCTTAAAAATGTTTGTGATTTGAGTTTTAAAAACAGCACCAGTAAAGCTT
>Ga0209181_10001836_pt1 | contig 35798 bp, 33 predicted proteins | sample MAT05_FD_187208 | JGI IMG/M metagenome (GOLD analysis project Ga0209181, IMG submission 187208) | Freshwater microbial communities from Lake Fryxell liftoff mats and glacier meltwater in Antarctica - MAT-05 (SPAdes) (version 2) | ecosystem: Environmental > Aquatic > Freshwater > Ice > Liftoff... | reverse complement strand
CCGTCCTACGAAAAGAATCTGCGATCACACACTAGTATGCAGTAACACGAGAAGCTTCGGGACTCCTTCGCCGTTTTTTTAATGAGTTTTTCGTCACAGAGAACACAGCGCTCCGACACAGAGAACACCGAGGTATGAAATCCTTTCTGCTTTTCCTCTGTGGACTCTGTGTCTGGGCTCCGGCTTGGCTCTGTGGCTAATCCGAAAAATACGGAGATGCAGTATACTAGGTTGACGAACCCATTTACAAACCGCCGCGGATTCACACAGTCGCCAGCATGGTAAAACGGATACTCACCATCGCCCTCGGTGCCCTGCTGGGAACCTGTGTCGCCCTCGGCGTCGCGCGCATGGCTTTTCTCTGGGGCATATTTTCGGACCGCGACCTCAACCGCTCCTCCGAATACGTGCGAGAAGTCCTGCAATTGGTAAATGAAAACTACTTCGACGCCAAAGCCGTCGAGTACCCGTCGCTCACCCGCGCCGCGCTCCACGGCATCGCCGAATCACTCGATCCGCACACCGAGTTCATGGAAGCGAAGGACTACCAGCAGCTCCAGGAAGACATGAGCAGCGAGTTCGGCGGCGTCGGTATCCAGATCGAGCTCCGCAAGGAACACGTCCTCATCGTCGCCCCCATTTCCGGTGGCCCCAGCGAGCGCGCCGACATCCAGCGCGGCGACGAGATCGTCAGCATCGACGGCGTGAAACTGGAAAAAGCCACGATGGACAACGTCGTCGAAAAACTCCGAGGCAAACCTAAAACCAGCGTCAAAATCGGCCTCTACCGCGCCAGCTCCAAACGCGATTTCGAGGTCACGATCGTCCGCGAGATGATTAAAACCGAGAGCGTGCGCGACGTGCAAATCCTCGAAGACGGCGTCGGCTACCTCCAGCTCACGCAGTTCACCGAGCGCACCGGCGAAGAATTCATCAAGGCCCTCAACAAACTCTCCGAGCTGGAGGCCGACGCTCTTATCATCGACCTGCGCAACAACCCCGGCGGCTTGCTCGACGCCGCCGTTGCCGTCGCCGAACCGTTTTTCAAAAAAGGCGAACTCATCGTCTACACCCAAGGCCGCAAACCCGACGACCGCGAGGACTACAAAGCCGAAGCCGACGAGCCGCCGCTCGACATCCCCGTCGCCGTCCTGATCAACGCCGGCAGCGCCAGCGCCGCCGAGATCGTCGCCGGCGCACTCAAAGACACACAACACGCCGTGATTGTCGGTGAGCGTTCGTTCGGCAAGGGCTCCGTCCAATCCATCTTCAAACTCAAAAATGGCGAGGGCATCCGCCTCACCACCGCCCGCTACTACACGCCCAGCGGCATCACACTCCACGAAAAAGGCGTCACGCCCAACGTCGAAGTCGTCATGTCGCCCGAAGACGACCAAAACATCCGCCTCCAGCGCGCCCGCCGCGACGTGAAAGCCCCGGCCGAGTTTAAGGAACGGTTCGGCTTCGAGCCGATCGAGGACCGCCAATTGCAGGCCGCAATCGACGTGCTGCGCGGCATCATGATCCTCGACAAACGCAAGCCCGAGGTTGTCACCACAAAAACGGAGAAAAAATGATCCTCGCCCTCGAAACCTCCTGCGACGAGACGGCCCTCGCCGTCTTCGATCCCGCGCGCGGCCTCCTCGGCGAATGGGTCCACAGCCAGATCGTGCTCCACGGCCGCTACGGCGGCGTCGTGCCCGACCTCGCCACACGCGAACACCTGCGCACGCTCGCCCCGCTGCTCGGCCGCGCGAGAGAAGTGACGGATGATTTTCGTGCCGTCACGAGTTTGGCGGTAACCCATGGTCCGGGTCTGGCCGGCTGCCTCGCCATCGGCACCGCCGCCGCCAAATCCCTCGCCCTCGCGCTCCACCGGCCGCTCGCCGCCGTCAACCACCTGCGCGGCCACGCTTTTTCCCCCTTCATCGCCCTGCACGCCGAAGCCCCGGCGGAGTTCACCCAAAAGTTTTCCGCGCTGCTGCCGCACCTCGGACTGATCGTTTCCGGCGGCAACACCCTGCTCTTCCATCTCGATACCGCGCTCCAAATCGCGATCATTTCCTCGACCCGCGACGACGCCGCCGGCGAGGCGCTCGACAAAGGCGCGAAACTCCTCGGCCTCGGCTACCCCGGCGGCCCGTTGATCGAGCAGCAGGCGGAAAAAGGCCGGCCCGACGCCTATGATTTCCCGCGTGGCATCGGCCCGCGCAGCGAACTCGATTTCAGTTTCTCCGGCCTAAAAACCAGCCTGCGTTACCTCTTGGAAAAACTCTCGCCCGAAGAAATCGCCGCGAGCATGTCCGACCTCTGCGCGAGCTATCAACAAGCGGTGATCGACGCCCTCGTGCGCAAAACCACCGGTGCCCTCGCGCGCGAACCCTACGCCAGCGTCGGCCTATCGGGCGGCGTGTCGAACAACCGCCCGCTGCGCGCCGCGATGGAACGCCTCGCCGCCAAACAACGCCTGCCGATTCTGATCGCCCAGCCCAAGCACACGGGCGACAACGCCGCGATGATCGCCTTCGCCGCCTGGGTCGATCCACAAGCCACCGCCAATTCCGATTTCGCCGCCGTGCGCATCGAGCCGGGCTTGGCCCTGGCCTGAGGCAGCAATTCGCCAGAATACCGGAAAAACTAAAATATCGCCTTGTAGGCTGACAGGAAAGAAGGCCACCCGCTCGCGGACACGATTGAGGCTAAGCTCGAGCAAGCTCGCGAAATAGTCTGAAAGCAGGGAGAGGCGTTTCGCCGAGCCGCAGCTCACCGAAGACGGTGCACCCTGCTGCCACCACCTTGTCGCAATAATTTAAGCCCATTTGCGCCTCGTCGCATCCCTTCTATCTACACACTGCCCTCTCACTTTTAAAATGTAAAATCATGGAGAGTTTTGTATGAGCCCTTCATTTTTACACTATCATTGCCGGAATCAGCCCGGAAGAGGTGGTGCAAGCTAATGGCTGCAAAAAACGCAGGTTTTTAAAAAGTCATGTAATACGTGAGTAAAAACGCAGTAGATACCAGGCAAGAGGGAGGAGGCGACAACGCCTTTTTATTAAATGCCAGCGCGGCCCTCCTCGCGTTGGCTTAATTAAATAGAGCAGGAGCGTTATGTTACATTTAAAAGAAAGTCATCCTATGATCACCGCACGGAATATCTTATTCCAGACAAGCCACGCATTCACGCGTAGCCTTCTATCCCTCACCCTCCGCAAGGCCGTGATCGCACTCGCCATTACAGGCCTGAGCCTTGGCTCTAACGCCGTGGCGGCCGATCGTGAAATCGGCGGCTATGTCGACCGCGCGGAAGATCGTTTTGTCCGCAACGTCTGGAATTTTATAAAGAACTTCCAGGGCTGGCAAAATGTCGGCGGAAATCGTTGGGCTGAAACTCAATATTATTGGGCCGAGCCGTTTGAATTCAACGGAAGCCATCTCAGCTATGTTGATAAAATGGATCTAGCCTACGTCGCCGGCCACGGCTCCGGTTATTATATACAAACCAACCAAAGCACGAGCACGGGCGTAGACTTACGCTTTAGCCCCGGTTACGGCACACTCGCGAAAGGAGGCGACCTTGAATTTCTCATTATCGAATCCTGCTACACCGTGGTTTCAGCCCCTGAGGCTGCGAATTGGTGGACACCTTGGACCTCCATCTTCCAAGGCCTGCATCAATTGGTGGGCTTCCGCACCTTGAGCAATTCCGACAACGGCATCCCCCATCGCTATGCGAACAAACTCAAAGCGTGTGGAGGCATCTGGCAGGCGTGGTTCAGCGCCGTCAATGAAGAGCGAGCCTACGCCAGCTATCACAATAGCGACGGTTCGCCCTATCCGGGGTTTGCCAGCGCCATCATGTATGTCTCGACAGAAAACGACACCCTGGCCGCTTACGCCGCAGATCCTGCCGGCGGCAGCGCAGGCATGAAGACCTGGTGGCAATATTGATTCCCCGATAACGAGATCTCTAAAAGTTTTAAAACATCTATAATATGAAAACGTACATTTTTTCCCGCAGCCTTGGCCTAGCCCTACTGGCCATCACCCTCGCCGCTTCGGCACAGGCAGCTTCGTATAGCATCTACCCGTTTGAAAAATCGCCAGAGGCCAACGCCGATGCCACAGCCCGGTTGGCGCGTCAATACCTCGGCACCGTTGAGCTGCAAACGATACAACGCACCCAAGACACGCTTTATCTCTCATCGCCCAAGGATAACTCTACCCACATTGAGCTCAATGTGGTGAACGGCGAATTCCGCTTCGAACGCGGACTAAAACGCTATCTGGGCGAATTCGTCCCGAAACTGCCTTCTACGAAAGAAGTCGGCGACCTCAGCCTAGGCTTTCTAAAACAAAACGGCCTTCTGCCCAAAAATACCGCCGAGCTAAAACTCGCGCACATCGGTGGCCTACGCGCACAAAGCCTCATTGATGGAAAAAATGCAGGCCCGATCATCGATAAGCTCATCACCGTCACGTACACTCGACTCGTGGATGGCCTGCCCGTGATCGGCCCAGGCTCAAAGCTGGTCCTGCAAATCGGTGATAGAGGAGAAGTCGTCGGCCTCATTCGCCATTGGCGTGAATTGAACGTGGCGAATCGAAAAGAGATCTCGCGCGCCGACTTGATTGACGAAAACGAAGCTTACGATCTGGCGAAGCGCCAGATTCTCTCCGAATTCGGGAAAGATGCGGTCTTCGAAGTGTGCGGTAAAGGTCCCGCCTATTATGATAATAGCGGCGGCATCCTCCAACCGGTTTATATATTCGAGACGGAAGTGATCACGATTGATGACAGTGTCGTGCCGACCAAATACCTCGCGGTGATCCCACTGCTGCGCAACTCACCCGAACCGCTCGCCCTCACGGCGCTCGATCCGAAGGCGAAAGAACTCATCCGCAACGTGCAGTCACGGACAACTCCCCCGCGGCACGTCGGCGATGAATAAAAGCCGAAACCAAACCTGATCACCAAGCCAACAACCGCGCCACGGTGTCCCCGGCGGCGCGGTTTTCTTGTGGAGCGCGAGCCCTTATTCCGCGCCATCATCAACTGAACTCAATCTCGCTGGAGGTTCGCCTGCATAAATTTCAGTCGAACACTTTCCCCTCAGCGCACCGCTCCCGTCTATTAAAAAACCGGCGGATCAACCTTCGCCCAACGCGCTGCGCAGCTTCGTGAGCTCGGTGCGTAGTAGCACCACCTCGGCTTCGAGAGCAGCAAGACGGCGTTCAACTTCGGGCGGCAACGTAAGCGATACCGTCAACGGCGCTGGCTCGCTTGCAGAAATCTGCGGCATGTCTCCCGTGAGCCGCTGCGCCCAACGTGCTTCTTTTTGTCCTGATTGACGCGCCAGTTTTTGCACGAGACCGCCCGACGGACGCGCCGCCAAGTCGACCAAAATTAATTCAAGCTCCGCCACATCAGGGATCGCGCACAGACGCTCGGCATTGCCACGCAAGCCCGCCGTGGTCTGCGGTCCACGCAACAGCAACTCCGCCATCAAGGCTCTGGCCGCTGGTTCGAGCGGAAAGATCGCGTCCAGCGTATGCTTATGTTTAGGCACGCGGGCATCGGCCCCGGCAAATACGCTCGCCAATTTCCGGTGGCGCAAACTCTCCAACGCCGCTTCCACCTCCGTCGCGCCCACGTTGAGCAAGGGATCGCGGTTGCTACGCTGATTGCACGCCGCCACCAGCGAGTTCAACGTCAGCGGATAATACTCTGGCGTAGCAAATTCCTTCTCGATCAAGCACCCGAGCACACGAGCTTCAAACGCGGACATAGGAGGCACAAGAAGCGCAGCCGAAGAAGTTTCCATGGAGGCCATGACATCGTTCTCAAAATTGCGCACAAGAGTAAAGGCAACCGGCCATCACCCTCCATTGGGCCCAAACATTTTCACCGCGACGTGAAACAGTCCGTTCTCCTCCCTCAAAGCCACGCCCGTCGAAATTTTCACAGAAGAGAACGAAGGGAAGTAAGACACGGCTCTGAAAACCAGAACCTCTTCGTTGCCTTCTGTGAAAAATGCAGGTGCTTGTGGTCTTTGATATTATACAGGCGGTGCTCTATGGGCGTCCCTTAACCAGCTCACCGTATTTTAACGCGATGCCTAAGCGCGAGCGAGCTCGCGGCCTACGCAAAACTCCATCAGCAGAAAATGACTACGGCATTTATTATCGATCCCGCAGTTGGATTTGAACTGCGAAGAAGCAACGAAACGAAGGGCAATCCATGAGCTACGGGAAGCGTTTGGGCTCAATTTCACCCAACAAGTAAAACGAACCCTACCCATGAACTCCCTGTGCATCCTTTGTTTCTTCTATTCTTGGTAGTTCAATAGCGGTTTTTAGGGTTATTCAAATGTTCTAGATTTGGTAATCGCGGATGTTTTCTTTTTCGCCGCCCGCCAATCCATTACTAGGCGCACTGGTCGCGCTTTCGCGTTTGCGATCATAGAAAATCCGCACGTCGGCGTTACGCGTCTGGAGCAGGTGTGAGGCGCGAAGCAGGGCTTTTTTGGTGCTGGCGGTAAGATTGGCTTCGGCCGGAAAAATATTGTCGGCCCCGAGCTTGTCGTAGGCGCCGCTCGCGCGCAGCACCGCTTCGACGTCGGGATTGATGCCGCTCACGAGCAGGAACCGTCCACTTTTCGTCAGATAATCGTGCAACTCCAATAGCGACATGACCGAAGTGGCATCGAGATGACGCGCGTTTTTCATACGCAGGATAATCACGCGTATGCGCTCATCGGTAGACAACAGCCGCACCTGTTCCTGAAAGAGATCAGCCGCGCCAAAGAAGAGCTCGCCCTCGACGTGCACGATGGAAATCGCGTTGTTGCGGCGCTGCTTTACGTCTTCGAGCTCGGAGAGATTACCCGACGAATCAAAACCATACTCGACGAGCGACGGCGCGCTGGCCTTGCGCAAAAAAAGCGCGAGCGACGTGCCGATGCCGACGTAGATCGCCGCATCGAGCTTCAAAAAAAACGCCGCGGTGATCGTGACAACGAGCACGATCGCGTCGGAGCTCGTCGAACGCCACGCGATGCGAAGCTGTTCGCGGTTGAACAATTTAATCCCGATACGGATCAAATGCGCAGCAAGGCTCGGGACAGGAATGTCGTTGATCATCGAGGTGACAAAAAACAACGCCAGCAGAACAATACCGCTGCTGAGCAACGACGACACCTGCGTGCGTCCGCCACTCTGGTAATTCGCCCCGCTGCGTGCAAACGAAGCCGAACCAGGCATTGCGCCAAACAGGCTGTTCGACAGATTCGCCAGCCCCATGGAAACAAGCTCTTGATTCGGATCGACGCGTTGGCCGGATTTGGCTGCGAGCGTTTTACCCAACGACACCGCCTCCAACATGCCGAGAATAGAGATGGCCAGCGCCGCACTGAGCAACGGCGGAATCAGATCGAGCTGCGTGCGGCTAAATGGGATGCCCAAAAACGACGGCAACGCCACAGCCAGCGCGCCCTCATCGCGAATAGTATGCACGCCTAGCTGCGTCAGCCCGGTCCACTTTGAAAAGAACGCCAAAAAAACCAGCCCAACCAGCTCGGCGGGAATCTTTGGCACGAAACGCTCAAGCGCATAAAACAACAGCAGCGTCGTCACGCCCATGATAGCTGCATAGGGATTGAGCTGACCGTGCGCGATGTGCGCGAGCGCATGCCAGAGATTGACCAGAAAATCTCCGTGCGCAGCCGAGGGCAGGCCTAACAAATTCGAAACCTGCCCCGCCACGAGGAGCAGACCGATCGCCGTGCTGTAGGCGATGATGACCGAACGGGAAATAAACTGCGTGAGTTTCCCCAACTGCGTGAGCCCGGCGGTCAATTGAAACGAACCAATCAAAAACGCCAGCAGCAGCGCAATCTCCGTCGGGGCGAGCGCGCCGCCCTTAAACGAGAAAATCGTCGCCGCCAAAATGATGCTCATCGAATTGGTCGGACCAAAGACGACGTGATGCGATGAGGTGAACAGCGCGTAGACAAAGCCGCCGATAATCACCGTCATGATCACCATGAGCGGAGGCAGCCCAGCGATCAGCGAGAAGCCGATAGCCTGCGGTATCGAGACGAGCGATACCGTCGCGCCGGCGAGCAGATCTGCGCGGAATTTTTCGCGATTGTAGGAGCGCAGCTCTTCGGCCAGCGGAAAGCGTTCGCGGAGCCAGCGGCGGGAAAAACGCCCCAGCTCCTGCACCGTGTCCGCAGCGTTTCCTATGTCAGACATCCGGGCGCGGGATCAGGCTTCGACGCCGAGTTTTTCGAGTAGGCGCTGCAAATCCTCGTTGCCGGCGTACTCGATGATGATACGACCGCGCTTCGCCGTGTGTTTGACCGCGACACGCGCGCCGAGGTGAGAGGTAAGCTTTTTCTCGATACTCGCCACGGCGGCGACTTCCATCGGCGGCGCGGATTTGGCGCTGGTGGAAGCCGGTGCATTCGGCGCGTTTTTGTGCGATTGCACGAGTTTTTCCGTGGCACGCACACTGAGGCCTTCCTCGATGACGCGTCGAGCGATCACAGCGCGGCGGGCCTGATCATCGACGCCGAGCAGCACTTTGGCATGGCCGACCGTGAGGATATTTTTCGAAAGGTACCCCTGCAGCTCCGCGTCGAGCGAGAGCAGGCGGAGGGCATTGGCGACACTGGCGCGGCCCTTGCCCACCCGTTCTGCGGCGGCGTCTTGGGTGAGATCAAAATCGCGGATCAAGCTGGCGAAACCATAGGCTTCTTCGATCGGATTCAGCCCTTCGCGTTGCAAGTTTTCAATCAGGCCGAGGGCGGCGGCGGAGGCGTTGCTGGCCTCGACCAAGCGCGCGGGGATGCTCTTAATCTTGAGTATCTGGAAGGCACGCCAGCGGCGTTCGCCCGCGATCAGTTGAAACTTCTCTCCGTTTTTGCGCACGACGATCGGCTGCAAAAGGCCTTCGGAGCGGATGCTCTCGGCAAGTTCGCTCAGCTGATCGGGTGAAATCTCGCGCCGAGCCTGATAAGGGCTCGTCTCGATAAGATTCACCGCGATTTCCTGAAAGCCGGGGGCTCCGGCCGGAACGGGCGCTGGGGCGGCGGGAGCCGGAGTCGGCGCTGAAGCATCGGGCGTGGCTTTAGCGGTGGGGTCGAGTTTGGCAGAAGCCGGTGTACCGGCGGAGATCAATCCGCCAAGACCGCGGCCGAGTCTGGATTTGGGAACAGCCATAATGATATTATTTTCCGGCGGGAATGAAGAGAGACTGGCCTACCTGGATGTGAGAAGGATCGGCGATTTTGTTGGCGTTGATGATATCCTGCTGTTTGCCACCGGTCTTGCGAGCGATGACCGCGAGGGTATCGCCTTTTTGCACCGTGTAGTGGGCGCCTTCCTTGGAAAAATCATCGGAGAACGTGGTCTGGCGCGCGGCGGCGGGGACCGAGCCGGCGCGAGTGTTGGTATTCACGGCGGCAAGCGACTCGAGCGCGGCGTTGGTCTGCTTCCCTAGCTTCTCCATTTGCACGCTGACGATTTGGAGGGTTTCGTTTTTTGCTCCGGCGGCGGCGGCCTTGGTCGCACGATTCATCTCAGCCACCGCTTCGTTGAGCTGCGAGACCGTCGCGTAGGTCTGGGCGGCACCGGCGGACTTGCCACGCAGGTCGTTATTCTCGCGTTCGAGTTGTTCGATCCGCAGCTGGAGTTCGTTGGTGCGCTGGCTGAGCCCGCGCAGATCTTCGCGCAAGTTAGCCAATTCGGTCGAAACCGATTGCGCGGGCTGACCATGAAGGACGCCCGCAGTCAGGGCGACGAGCAACGCGCCCGTTCCACACAACACTGCTTTAAACATAGTCGGAGAAGTTGTGGAAATTCTGCGGCGAAAACAAGCGGCATGAATGCCCTTGCGCAGGAAACCTTGCGAGATGCTCGTAGCGCGAGGCTCCGCTAAAACAGGCAGGCGTCGCTATTTCTGCATCGCCTGCGTCCATTTTCACATTTTCTTCAATAGCCTGCGGCTTTCCTAACTGCCAAAAGTCTGTCAGCTTACCCCGTGTCGCCACCCCCTTTTGCTTTCGGCACTCCCTCAGGTTTAATAATTATGCCAACGAATCCCCTGCGCAGAAAAACCGTGCTGCTCTTCTCGCTGGCGTTTGCGCTGCTCTCCGCTCTAGGCACGATTATCACGCAGGAGTCCATTCAGGACAAACTGGGACAATCCTACTACGTTCTTTGCCTCGCCCTGATCGGCTGCATTCTGCTCATCGCCGCTGGCTACGTCTGGGACCGTAAACTCATCGCCCAAGTCCGCGATCTCGGCACCGCCGCCCGCGCCAAAACCGACGCCTCGAAAACCTCCGAAGCCGAAGCGGACGCCCCCAGCTTGCTCGCCCCCCCCGACGAAGACGACGGCCACGACGAGATCATCGGCCTCGCCCGCCAGATCGAACGCATGGCCCAGTCGCTGCAAAAAGTCGAAGCCAGTTACCGAGCCATCGTCGAGGACCAAGCCGATTTAATCTGCCGCTACCGCGCCGACGGAAAACTCACTTTCGTCAACGGCGCCTACACGCGTTTCTTCGGCAAAAAACGCCAAGAGCTCCTCAGCCAGCGTTTCATTCTCAACGTACTCGGTTTCCCCGCCCGCGATGCCCAGGGCAAACTGCCCGAAGCCACCACCTTTGAACACGAGCTCACCGGAGCCGACAGCAAACGTGTCACCCACAGCTGGACTCACCGCGCGATCAAAGACTCCGAGGGCAACATCATGGAATATCAGGCGGTCGGCCACGATGTCACCGTGCGCAAAGAAGCCGAAGCCGCCCTCACCCGCGCCAAAGAAGCCGCCGAAGCCGCCGACCGCGCCAAGAGCGAATTCCTCGCCGTCGTCAGCCACGAAATCCGCACGCCCATCAACGGCGTCATCGGCTTCACCAAACTCCTCCGCGAAACCCCGCTCTCCGAAGAACAACGCGGCTTCATCGACATGATCGGCAGCAGCGGCATGACCCTCGAAACGCTTATCAGCGACATCCTCGACATGTCGAAAATCGAGGCAGGGAAAATCGACATCGACCATGCCCCCTTTGCCCTCCGCCGCAGCGTCGAGGAGATCATCACCTTCTTCTCACCCAAAGCCCGCTCCGCCGGTCTGGCGCTCAGCATCCGCATCGACGACGACGTGCCCGCGCTCGTCAACGGCGACGTCAACCGCCTCCGGCAGATCCTCGTCAACCTCATCGGCAACGCCATTAAGTTCACTGAAAGCGGCAGCGTCACCCTCGCCCTCTCCTGTAACCGCGGCACCATGCTCGCCGGTCAAAATCTTCGAGAACTCCGCCTCTTCTTCGCCGTGACCGACACCGGCATCGGCATCCCCGCCGAAAAGATGAGCCAGCTCTTCCGTCCCTTCAGCCAAGTCGATACCTCCGCCACGCGCCGTCGTGGCGGCACCGGCCTCGGCCTCATCATTTCCAAACGCCTCTGCGAACTCATGGGCGGCGCAATCTCCGTCGAAAGCGAAGCGGGCAAGGGCTCGACCTTCCGCTTCATGCTCAAAACCGACTACGAACGCACCGGCGAAACCAATTCCGTCGCCCCGCTTTTCGGCCGTTCTGCAACCGCCTGAACCAGCCTCCATCGTCTCTGAGTCACACCGCCCTCATCCCGCTTGCGCCGTTGCCGCCACCGGTAAACGCACTTCAAAGATCGCGCCGCGCTCCGGGCCGTTGCGCACCGCCACCCGGCCGCCATGCGCCTCGACGATCGCCCGAACCAGACTCAAGCCCAGGCCGAGCCCGCTCTGCGAACGGCTCTGGTCGCCCCGGTAAAGTCGCTCCCAAATTCGCGGCTGCTCCGCCTCGGGCACACCCGGTCCGGTGTCGCGCACTTCTAGCACCGCGTCGCCGCTTTCCAAATACACGCGCAACGCCACCGCGCCGCCTTCCGGCGTGTACTTCACCGCGTTGTCGATCAGGTTGGCCACCGCCTGCCGCAACCGCACGCCATCGACCCACACCGGCGCCGCGTCGCCGTCCTCCTGCTGCAACGTGATCTGCTTTGCCTCGGCCACTTCCGCATAAAGTTCCACCGCCTGCCGCACGATCGTTGGCAGATCGCAGTCGGTTTTCTCCAGCCGCAACACGCCTGCCTCCGCCTCGGAGACTTCCATCAACGCCCGCAACAGCCGCAACACTTCATCGGCCCGCTCGACGCAATCCGCCAGCGCCTCGCGCGCCGCCACATCCACGCCGGGCCGGCTCAACACCAGTTCCGCTGTGCCGCGGAGGCTCGTCAGCGGCGTGCGCAGGTCGTGCGCGACGTTGTCCAGCGCCTCGCGCATCGAGCGCAACAGCACCGCGTTTTTATCGAGCACCGTATTGAAATGCCGCACCAGCTCCGCGATGTCGTCATTGCGCGGCGGCACCGGCACCCGCGCATCGAGCGCCCCGGTGTGGATAATGCGCCGCGCCGTTTCCACGACGTGATGCAACGGACGCGTCGCCCGTCGCGCCGCCACCACCGCCACACCAAAGCCCACCAACAACGCCGCGCTGCCCACGTAGAAAAAAATCCTCCGCAACGGCTCCAGCAACGCCGCGCGGTTGTCCGTGCTGCGACCGACCTGAAGTAAAAGCCCGTCCGAAAGCAGCGACGACACCACCGCCAGATCCTGCTGCTGGTCGCGCGGCACGCGCACCGTGTACATCTGCCGAACCGTCCAACCGCCCCAACCGTCCGGCACCGCCACGCGCCGAGAATCTTGGTCGATCCAGTCCGGCGGCACGCGGCCCCAGACCACATCGCCACGCGCTGAAAGCAGCCGCACAAAGAGCGAACGCACATGCGGCGAAGCACTGTCTTCCTCAAAGCGTTCGTTCAAACCCCGCACACCGCGCGCCTCGTAGATATCCGCGTATTGCTGCAAGCGCAGCCGCAACGACTCCGCCTCGCGCGCCTCCAGCTGCCGTCCGAGCAGCACATAAAGCAGCGCGAACACCGCCGTGAAACCGATGGCAAAGAGCAGCGTGAACCAGAGGCTCAGCCGCACGGCGACCGAGCGCCGCAGTGAATCAAGTGTTGCCGTGAATGACATAGCCGACGCCGCGCACCGTCTCGATGCGCGTTTTGTCCGGGTCGATTTTTGCGCGCAGCCGGTGCATGAGCACATCGACCACGTTGGTCTGCGGATCAAAACTGTAATCCCAGACGTGTTCCAGTATCATGGTTTTGGTGACATGCCGGTTGGGATGACGCAGTAGATATTCCAGGAGAGAAAACTCCCGCGGTTGCAACTCCACCGGCGCGCCCGCCAGAGTCACCGCGTGGCCAACTAAATCCATTTCCACATCGCCAAGCTTGAGCCGCGTCGCCTCCGGTGCGCGCGTGGAACGGCGGATGAGCGCCTGCAACCGCGCCGTGAGTTCGGCAAACGCAAAGGGCTTCGTCAGATAATCGTCGCCGCCCGCCTGCAAACCGAGCACGCGATCCTGCACACTCGAACGCGCGCTTAGGAACAAAACCGGCAACTCGGCCCGGCTGTCACGCAGCCGCTTCACCAAGCTCAAGCCATCGAGGCCCGGCAACATCACGTCGACCACCGCCGCGTCGTACGCCGTGCTCTTCGTGAGCGCGAGGCCGGTGTCTCCATCCGGGGCATGGTCGACCGCGTAGCCTTCTTGCTTAAGGCCCTTCACAACAAACGAGGCGATCTTAGCGTCATCTTCGACGACGAGGATTCTCACGGTGGATAAAGGTGCGGATAAACCGGCTTCAGTGAAAGCCAGAAGAAAAGCGCCCCGGAGAAAGTCCGGGGCGCCGTTATCGTTATGTTATTTTTATCAATGACGGAGAGACGCACACACACAACACGCCTCACTCGCCAGATTCGTCGACAATCACGAAGCGGATGCCGCGCTGACTCCAAACCTTGAGCAGCGTCTTCTTGGTATCCGTTGTCTCGGTCATCTTCACCGCGTCCTCCGCGGTGCGCACCGGCTTATGATTGATTTCTTGAATGACGTCGCCGGGTTGCAGCCCCGCCGTGGCCGCGGCCGAGCTCGGTTCAACATCGGTCACCATCGCGCCCTGCACCTTGGCGGGAATATCGAATTCGCGCCGTGCCTGCGGATCGAGATCACCCACGCCCACGCCGTTCAGCGTGCCGTTATCGGCGCCAGGCGCAGAGGATTTCTTGTCGTCAGCATTTCCGCCACGCGGACGCTTGCCGGTGTTTTCGCCGACCTTCACTTTGAGTTCGGTAGTCTTACCATCGCGCAATACCACCACCGGCACTTCAGCGCCCGGCGTGAGCGCAGCCACGGTGAGTTTCAGATGACGACCGTCGGTGATTTTCTTGCCGTTGAATTCCATCAACACATCGCCGCTCTTGAACCCGGCCTTGGCCGCCGGACTGCCCGGCACCACATCGCTAACCAGCGCACCTTCGCGGGCCTTGAGTTTAAACGCCTCCACGAGCTCCGGCGTCAGATCCTGCATGGTCACGCCGAGGAAACCGCGCACCACTTTGCCGCCCTTGACGAGCTGCTCCATGACATTGCGTGCCTGATTACTCGGAATGGCAAAACCGATCCCTTGAAAACCGCCAGACCGACTCAAGATCGCGGTGTTGATACCGACAAGTCGGCCCTGCACATCGACGAGCGCGCCGCCCGAGTTACCCGGATTGATCGCCGCGTCCGTCTGAATAAAATCCTCGTAGTCCAGCCCCATCGTCGCGCGGCCGAGGCCGCTGACCATACCGCTTGTCACCGTTTGGCCGATACCGAAAGGATTACCAATCGCCAGCACACGATCTCCGACCTCCAACTTATCACTGTCGCTAAACGTGATCGCGGGCAGGTCCTTCGCGTCGACCTTCACCACGGCGAGATCCGACTGCGGATCTGTACCGACCACCTTAGCCGTGAGCTCGCGACCGTCGGCGAGCGTGATCTTGATGACATCCGCGCCATTGACGACGTGGTTGTTGGTCAAAACATAACCATCCGCACTCACAATCACGCCGGAGCCAAGCCCTTCCTGCGGCGGCTGGCGAAGCGAGGGACGACCGCGCCCGCGACCGGGACCGCCGCCGCCGAACGGATCGCCGAAGAACTGGCGGAACATCGGGTCATCGAAGAACGGCGGCATATCGGGAGCTTGGACATTTTTGGCGCGCTCGGTGACGAGGACCTTGACCACACTCGGAGCCACGCGTTTCACGACGGGCGCGAAGCTGGTGGTATCGACATGTTCGCTACGAGGAATCGGCTGCTCGTCGATTTTGACAGCAACCTTAGATTGTTCGCCGAAGGCGGCGCCGGACAATAAAAGTCCGCCCCCGGCGAGTAAAGTGGCGCCCAGCACCCAAGAGGCGCGGCGTTGAAGGAAAAGGCTAAAGGTTTTCATCAGAGAGTAGGTTGATTGAACGTGCCCCACTCTCGCACCCCACCCTTTCCGCCCCCTTACCCGATCCTTACATTTTTGAAAGAATCAGCCAATTCTTCCGCCTCCTTGCGAGAGACTGCCTCGGCGACGGTTTTTGCGCGCCTCCAGGGAAAGGGGGTTGATCAGTGTTAATGGCTGCAACATAAAGCGGCGTTTAAATTATGTAGGACTTTAGTTCGCCTGACTGGTTAAAGGTGCTCGGGCAGGTTTTTGGCAAAATCTATTATAATACTATCGATGACGGCTTGAGTGCTGGTCATGGACTTCGATTTTTTGCCTGATATTTATAGAGCAGGCGTTTTCAGGAAACCGACTTTCGCCGACCGTAAGCCATTGGATATTCCATCTTCATCAGTTTCGTCAGCCACGCACGGCGATATTATGGTTTTCGTTCGACGAAAGCGGAAATCACGAAGCCATTTCAAGGGGCAGGCAGGGAATGCGGCTCCCGCTCGAACCAGTCGAACCACTCCCAGCGAAATGTCGGGACCAGCACGCGGGACGCGGCTGCTCTCCTAACCAATTCGATCCAAGCCGAAGCCAGCTTCGGGGTATCGAAGCCAGCGGAAATCAACAGCCTTTTCATCCCGCCCGCAGCGCCTTGAAGGCCGCAAGCGCCGCCGCCCGCGCCTGCGCATGATCCACCACCGGGCGCGGATAATTTTCGCCCAACCGCACCCCGGCCTTCGCCAGCACGTCGGGCGGTGCCGACCAGGGCTGGTGAATAAATTTCGCGGGCATCGCCGCTAGCTCCGGCACCCAGCGGCGCACGTAGCCACCTTCTGGATCAAATTTTTCGCCCTGCGTCACCGGCGCAAAAATCCTAAAGTACGGCGCCGCATCCGCCCCGCAGCCCGCGCTCCACTGCCAGCCCAGCGTGTTGCTCGCGAGATCGGCGTCGACCAGCGTGTCCCAAAACCACGCCGCACCGTGCGTCCACGGCAGCCGCAGGTGTTTCACCAAAAAAGAAGCGACAATCATCCGTACGCGGTTGTGCATCCAGCCCGTCCGCCAAAGCTCGCGCAGCCCCGCGTCGACAATCGGGTAACCCGTCTGCCCGCGCCGCCAAGCGCGCAGCTTCGCGCCACCGAGATCGTCGGCCCAGCGAAAACGTTCGAACGCCACGCGCAGCGGTTTCTCCGGCGTATCCGGAAAGTGGTGCAAGAGGTGATGCGCGAACTCGCGCCAGCCGACTTCCGTGAGAAAACGCTGCACGCCGCCATTGGCCGGAAACACGCCGGTCTCCTTTGACAACGCCCGCGCCGCCGCCCAAATCTGCCGCGGCCCGATCTCGCCAAAATGCAAGTGCGGCGAAAGCGACGACGTGCCTGCCTCGCCGGGAATCTCGCGGGCCGCGTCGTAATCGGCGGCTTTCCGCGTGAGAAATTCGCGCAACCGTTTCCGTGCCTCCGACTCGCCCGGCTGCCAACGCCCGTCAAATCCGTCCGCCCAATTTCGCGTCGGCAACAACGCCTGTTCGGCCAGCTCCAGCGAACGCGGCCAACGCTTCGGCGCGGGCAGCGGGCCAGCGGAAATCTTGACTTCGTCCGGAACCGGCTGTGTGAGGCAATGCCGCCAAAACGGCGTGAAAACCTGAAACGGCCCGCCTTGTTTGTTGGCGATGGTTTCGGGCTCGAAGAGCAGCGCGCTGTTGAATTTTTTCGCCTCAATCCCCGCCGCCCGCAGCGCGGTTTCGATTTGCCCGTCGTGCGCCCGTGCCGCGGGCTCGTACCGGCGATTCCAATACACCGCGCCCGCCCCGGCCTCGGCAGCGAGTTGTTGCAAAACCGCCAGCGAATCGCCGCGCGCCAGTAGGAGGCGCGAGCCGCGTTCCCGCAACGCTGCGTCGAGCGCCACGAGCGAGTGATGCAACCACCAACGCGAAGCCGCACCCAGACGCCAGCGCCCTTCGCCCGCATCATCGAGGATATAGACGGGAATCACCGGTTCGCCACGCGACAGCGCCGCAGCCAGCGCGGCGTTGTCGCGCAACCGCAAGTCCTGCCGAAACCAGAGAATGACCGGCGTATTTGCCACCGTGCGAAGATGCGCCGCATCCTCCACGTAGCAAGCGCCCCCCAACCATCCCGCCCGGCAGCCAACCGCCGACCAGAGCGTGAAGAAGCCAAAGCCAAGACTTTCCTCGATTAGTTTTCCGAAACCTTTGACCGCAACCGCCGCGTCACCGACGGCCGCATCAAACACCGCCTCCTCCGCGCAACCTCCGCCGTCCTGCTCACAGTTCCGTATATTTCTCGGAACGGCCCTTGGCTTTTTCAACCGGATATTTTTTTGCGTTGGCCTCCATCTTGGTTTCGATCACCGCCGCGACGTCGATCCCGGTCATATTGGCGAATTCGAGCGCATAAATGACCACGTCGGCCAGCTCCTCCTCGATTTTCTTTCGCTTCGCCGGATCGACCGCGATTGTGCGCGAGGCGTCGGAAGTGGCCCATAAAAAATGCTCCATCAGCTCACCCGCCTCGGCCGCGAGTGCCATGCTAAGATTCTTTGGCGCATGGAATTGCTCCCAATCGCGCTCGCGAGCAAAGGCGAGCACGCGGCTCTTTAAATCAGCGAACGTCGTCGTGGCATCATTGAGTGAAGACATGCGGCGAAATTGCCTATAAAAATGTTTTTGTGCAAAATTAAACTTGGCCCGCTGCCTGCTTTCTGCTCATTCGCACACGTCCAATGACCCGGAATCTCCAACATCAACGCAGCCACGCCGGCACTTCGTTTACGAAGGCCGTCGCCGTTATTTGCTGCGTCTCGATGCGTCCGGTTGCCTGCAATTGGACTAAACAAATCCACGGCGCGGGCTCTCAGGCTTAAACTCTCCGATTTTTCGGAACCAGTTTAGACACCAGAGCCCGGCCCTTCCTCGAAACGAGGAGTTCCTGAATACCCATGCACATGCACACGATCATACACACGCCCACCACCACCACCACCCGTCGTACTCCGTCCGCCTTGGCCAAATCCGCCATGCGCACGCCTCACTACGACTGCGTGCAGGCTACGGACGCGCTCAAGGTGATCGTCTTCGTGCCGGGCGTTGAAGCCTCGGGAGTCGAGATCACCCGGCGCGGCCCGGACCTGACCATCACCGCGCGCAAAACTCACTACGTGCGGGTCAACTGGGCGGCTCTTCACCTCGAAAAAGCGCAGCTCGACTACCTGCTCCGGCTGAGACTCGGCAACGGCCTCGATTACGATGCCCTCAACGCCGAACTCGTCGACGGCAGGTTGATCCTCACGCTGCCCAAGAAGCCCACCGCCAGTGACCTGAATCGGCGCATGGTTTGAAGCGGGCGCGGTCAACCGTCCCCTCTCACCATGGCATCCGCCGCAGTCTCGGCCCTCACCGGCCGTCTGCGGCGGATGCTTTAGCCGCACCGCAGCCGGCCACCGCCGCACCGTATTCAAAAAAACCGCACACAGATGCGTTTCCCGCTCATAATATTCCAGAACGCGCCGATTAATTCCTATAGACCGCTCATGTCCCTCATCCCTCCACCTTTCATCTATTCACTGCCGCCGATCGACTTCCGACCGGCTCACGTGAGCTACGTGCCGCAGGTGCCGAGCGATGTGCTGTGGAACCGCCCCGTTTTCCGTCCACCTTCGCTGCCCACGCCCGCGCAGATCTGGTCGGAACTCCCCTTCACTGTTCACACGGTGGTGAAGGTTTCCAAACGGAAATAAAAAAAACACCCGCCCCTCCATCCCTCACGCCCCTCCCGCCCTCGCCGTAGCGTGAGCGGGTGAGACCGTTTGAAAAGTTGCTCAGGTTATTTCTTCACCGCGGAGAATACCTGTTTCACCAGCGCATTGTTGGCCAGTGACGGGTTGGCGCGCAGTGCGCCCTCGCCCTTGCCCACGAGGCTGAAAATATAATCAACCGATTGGTCAGTCACGTACTGATCGAGATTAACCGGCGGCTGTTTGCCGAACATCGCGCCAGCCATCGGGCCGGCCTTGGCGACCATGGCCTGATAAGAAGCGGTTAGCCCGGCGGTTTTGCTGTTGTTGGCCACGAGCGGCAGCACCTGCTCGGCGATTTTGCCACGGGCGTGTTGTTTCACGCAATTGGTCATACCGTCTGGACCGGTTTTCAACACGGTGAGCGGGTCATCGAATTTGAAATCGCTCGTCGCACCCGTGAAAGCGCTCTTCGTCTGCGGCAACGTTTCGAGCGCCACACGCTTCAGCTTCGCTTTAAAATCCTCCATCAGCTGGCCCTGGCCCGCGGCCTTCAGCGTGGATTCGAGTTTGCCGAGCTTGTCCGGCAGCGGCACCGAGAACTGCGAACTCGTGGCCTTCGCATCGGAGACCGACGTCAGTGCTTGTTGCACCAAAGGCCCGAGTGCGGCCTGTAATCCCTTCGCGGCAACTTCGGGCGTTGGCGCCGCAGCCGGAGCATTGGCGGCCACAGCGGCACCGATCATGAATGAACAGAGCAAAAACATTCCCAGTAGTTTTTTCATAGGAGGAAAAGTGAGACGGCCAAAACAGACAAAGGGTTCAACAATCGCGAAGCCCCGCGCACGTCGCGCTTATTCCGGCACGAGCCAGCGCAACCGTGCGCCACCGCCCGGTGCCTGCGCCAGCCAGTCGGCGAACAGCGGCAACAACGGCGTGATCTCGCGGTCGAGCTGCCACGGCGGATTCACCACGGCCAGCCCGCAGCCTTTCATTTTCATCGGCGCACGCTCACCCGCGATCGTCACTTCGGCGAAAAACGTCGGCGGCGGATTCAACGCGATCAACGCGTCGAAAAACGCGTCGACCCGCGCCCGCTCCGTCAACGGATACCACACCGCAAAGGTGCCGCCCGGCAGACGCCGCAGCCCCGCCCGCACCCCGTCGATGATCTGCGCAAACTCGTTTTGCTCCTCGAACGGCGGATCAATCAGCACCAGCGCGCGCTTCTCCATCGGCGGCAGCATCGCCCGCAATCCCGTGTATCCATCAATCTGATTCACGGAGCTGCGGTGATCAAAAATAAATTCGTCGCGCAACAACCCAAACTCCTCCGGGTGCTTCTCGCACAGCGCCAGCCGGTCCTGCCCGCGCGCGACCGCTGCCACGAGACGCGGCGAGCCCGGATAAAATCTCGGCTCGGCCTCCGCGTTGCCCGACGCCCGGTCAAACGCACGCACGAGCGCCACATACTCCGCCAGCGCGGTCGGCAGCTCCGCGCGATTCCACAACCGCCCGATACCGTCCGGATACTCGGGCTTGCGCTCCAGCGAGTCGCCCCGCGCCGCCACGCTCAAATCGTAGCGGCCGCGTCCGGCATGCGTGTCGAGAAAAAGAAAGCCCTTCTCCTTGCGCTGCAGCCCGTGCACGAGCTGCACCAGCAACGTGTGTTTAAACACGTCGGCAAAATTCCCGGCATGAAAATGGTGGCGGTAGTTCATCGCAGGCGCCTCGCGCCGGACGAAGCGGGCAACAGGCGCACGCTCAGACGACCGGCACCTTAACCACGATCTTGCGCACCAGCGCAGAACCCTTGATCGAGACCGCCGGCATGTGGCCGTCGACCGGGAACAACACCGACGCCTCGCCCGCACTCAAGCGCACCGCCGAGGAATTGTCCGTCATTTGATACGAAATAAAATCCTTAGTCGGAGTCTGGTCTTCCTTCACCGTGAGCTTCGCCACATCGGCGACCTCGATGAACTCCTCGCCCTCGAAGATCACCTGCACGTCGATGAATTTTTTGTGCGATTCGAAAAACGCGTCCGGCCGCAGCTTGGACATATAAACTTGTTCGAGTGCGAACGCACCGCCCGCGAGCTCCGTGCGCTCCTGCTTGCCGACCTCGATTGAGCGCAGCCGTTGATAAGCGGCCGAGCCGGGACGGAAACATTCGTCGAGATAGTCGAACGTAGCTTGGAAATGATCGGCGTGGGCGAGCTGCGCACGCAGTGTTGCGAGAGATCCGAAGAGAGCCATGCCGCCACAGTCAAGCCCCGCCCCCGCGCTGGCAAGAATCTTAAACCACCCAGCGGCAAATTGCCGCACCGTTTCCACGACCCCCATTCACCACTGATCCACATTCATGAAGGGGAATAGAGGGAATGACAAAAACCAGGTGAAACCGCCTATTTTAGCTCCACCTTATTCCCTTCATTCCCGTTCATCAGTGGCCATCAGTGGTAAAACCAACCGTAGCTTAATTTTTCCATCCGCACCCGCACCTCGCCAGAAAAGATTGCAGACGGCACCGGCGTGCGCTCCCTTGACGTCACACATGAGTATCGAATTCGGTTGGTGGGCCAAAGATCCCGAAGCCGGCAAGTTTCAGATCAACGTCGCCATCCATGGCGGCAACATCACCTGGCAACGCAAGCAAGGCCACTATAACTCGTGGGAAGATTTTCCGCCCACCGAGGATGATTGGGATAAACTCATTGGCGAAGCCGAACGCCGCGTGCCGCGCCGCCTCATCTCGACCAAGCAGTTCGAAGATATCAAACGCCTGCGCGAAAAATAGGCCGACAGGCGTTCCTCGAAGCGCCTGACCGCACATCAGGCCAGATTAGAAACGCCGCAAATCCTGCCACGCCAGCGCTCGCGCGGCTCAGCCTTTTTGCGATCCTTCGCGATCTTCTGTTCAAAAACCCGACCTACCGAACAGAATAAAAGGACCAATACTTAAACACCAAGCACGCCAAGCATCGCAAAGATCAAACCGTGCTCCTCGCCCCGCTGCGACACCACCACGTAGCGCACCGAAAAATGACTGGCCTTCGCCTTGGTAGGCCTCCCGCTCGCGGGCGCGGTTCGTGGCGCGAGCCCGCTCGCGGCCTACGCGATTCCCTTGCCCGCTTTATCCCCGTTTCTCCCTGCGCTCCGCGCTCACAGCGCGTACATCTTGGTCCAGAGGAAGCGAAACGACCGCGCATATTCTTTCGGCCGCTCGGCGATAGCGCGGGTGACTTCCGCCGGAGAAAACCATTCTCCGCGCTCGATCTCCGCCGGGCTCAGCACAAACGGACCTTCCGACGCCAACCGGTAGACCCAGACAAACTCGTTGCCCGTGTCAGCGCAGGCTTCGTTGCGCAACACCGGCGTCAGCAGGTGCAGCCCCGTGATGCGCAGGCCGATTTCCTCGACGAGTTCGCGCGCCGCCGCCGGAAGATAATCCTCGCCCGCGTCGAGATGCCCCGAGCACGACGAATCCCAGCAGCCGGGCGAGGTGTCCTTCGCCATCGAGCGCTTTTGCAAAAACACCTGGCCGCGCGCATTGAAGACCAGCACATGCACGGCGCGATGCAGCAGGCCACGCGCATGCACCTCGCGTCGCTGAGCTTGGCCGACGACCTCGTCGCGTTCGTTAACAACGTCAAAAATTTCGTCGCCGCGCTGGGCTTGTAGAGGTGTTATCATGCGTGAAGAAGGTTAGGCGGAAAGTTCTAGGCTTGTGGCAAAGTGCGGAACGTGTCCTTTCTTGGGCTAAAACCGCCCATTGCTCCATGCCAAAAATCGACGTCAATAAAGTCGCAGAGATTCTTAAGAAGAACGAAATCGACCCCAAAGTTCTCCGACAAATCGTCGAAGAGATGAACATCCTCACCCAAGCCGAAGTCGACGACGAGAAGCCGCCGGCGGTGAAAAAGCAGTTCGCCATCATCATCTCAGATCCCGAGGGCCGCCTGCCGGAAACGGATTTCGCGGGCTGGATCGTGCAGATCCCCGAGGACGACAGCGTGGCGACGACGCTGGACCGGATTTTCCGCGCTTCCTACGAATTCAACACCTCGAAAAAAGGCCGCCTGCTTCCGGTGAAGACCGTGGGCGAAGCGATCGAAAATGTCCCGGCCAAGCACTTCAAAGAAACCGGCGTCTGGGTGAAAAACAAAACGCCCGTCCTGATGCTAAAGACCAACAACGAAATCCCGATGGAGGAAAATGAAAAATCCTCCCACAAGAACCGCGAATAAGCAGACGCAGGCTCGCGGCCTTTTTGATTTTTCGTCAGCAAAACGCGTAACCCGTGCGCTTTTTCTAGAAATTGGCCCTAAAGCCGAGGAGGTGTGGAAATGCGCGGAGCGATTTACGCAGCAGCGAAGCACAGGTCGGCAAGGCTAGTATGAGGTATCTCGGTATTTTTCGGATGAGTCACAGAGCCAAGCCGGAGCCCAGGCTCAGTCGCCGCTTTCGAGCAGCTGCAGTGCGGAGAGCCACAACAACGAATAAGCGACGACGCGTGGTTGCGGTTGGAGGCCGGTGTGCGCACTTAAGCTTCACCGGTGCCAAACAAGATTTTCGAGAACCAAACCAACTGAAAAACTTACTGCGCCCTAGGTCTACCATTCGAGAGTAAACCCAGGTTAGCCCCGCCTGCGATTTTTGGCGGTTCCAGAAGGTTGTTCTTCGCCAACTTCGTTTTCTCGCAGTTACGCCAGCGCTTTCAGAACGAATACTGCGCCGAAACCACGACGGTACTCGGGCGGATATTGCCCGTGGAAAAGGCCGAACCCGCGCTCACCCTCGCGTCAGGCAGATCAATCTGCAGGTACTTGATGCCTACCTTCACGTCGAGAACCGGGATTTTATACGCCAGGCCCAAACCATAGCGCGGCCGCAGCGAATAACTCGCACGCACGTTGGTATCAGAAACGTTGTTAATGCTACCGAAATTCGTTCCGAGGTGCAGGTCTGAATAGAGAAAACCGACCTCCGCCTGCAGTTCCAAGCCCAACGCCAGCTGAAGCACCGGCGCATAAGCGGCGTACACGCCCTTGGCCTCAACGGTGAGCGGATACAACGCAGTACCATCCGCCGCGGCGCTGGAGGCCGTCGACTTGCCCCAATCCTCATAGCCAGCGACCACACGCAGGAGATTGGTCAAACCATAACCGACGCCCACCGACCAGTAAAGATTGCGCCCATCCAGCTTGGATTGCGGCAGCGAACTGCGCGCCGAATCAAGGTAGCGCGAGACGTAGTTGGTTTTCACGCGGCTTTGACCAGCCGAAGCAGTGACGAAGAAGCCATCGCCCGCACGGGCGACCTGTGCAAATGCCAACATCGACAACAAAACAAGGATGCGTGTTTTCATGGGGAGTAGTTTTGAGCCTCCGGGCCCGGGTCGTTCGAAGTAGAAGGAAATCCTTTTCTCGAACCGCCTCAATCCTCTTTTCTATCATACAAAAATATATAGGAACGACTCAGTTCAAAGGTTCAAAGACGCGGCGTCCTTCTTATTGTGTGTTGCCCAACGGCCGCACGCTATCTGAGACTCAGGCCCTCCCTCCATCATGCCAATCCGCCTCGCCCTCAAAGTCGACGTCGATACCGACCGCGGCACCCGCATCGGTGTGCCGAACCTGGTCCGTGATCTACAAGAATTCGAGGTGCCAGCGAGCTTCCTTTTCTCGCTCGGGCCGGACCAGACGGGCCGCGCCATCACACGCATTTTTCGCCCCGGTTTTTTCAAAAAAATCAGCCGCACCAGCGTCGTCCAGCTTTACGGCATCCGCACGCTGCTCAACGGCACGCTCTTGCCCGCGCCGCACATCGGCCGCCGCAACACCCGCGTCATGCGCGAGGTTCGCGACGCCGGCCACGAGGTCGGCATCCACTGCTTCAACCACTACCGTTGGCAGGACTACGTGAACAAACTGCCGCTCGAGGGCGTGCGCGCCGAGTTCATCGCCGCCCGCGCCGAGTTTCTCCGCATCTTCGGCACCGAGGCCCAGACCGCTGGCGCGCCCGGCTGGCAGAGCAACGCCCGCAGCCGCCAAGTCTACGACGAAGCCAGTCTGCTCTACGCGAGCGACGTCCGCGGCACGTATCCGTTTTTCCCATGCATCGGCGGCCAAGTTTTTAAAACTCTCGAAATCCCCAGCACGCTACCCACCTTCGACGAGCTCCTCGGTCGCCCCGAATATCCCGAGGACAAAATCGTCGCGCACTACATGTCGCTCCTGCGCGAGGACCGGCCCAACGTCTTTACGCTCCACGCTGAGATCGAGGGCATGAGCAAGCGTCCGCTCTTCCGCGCGCTGCTCGCCGCGTGTTACAACGCCGGCGTCGAATTCATCCGCCTCGACGATCTCGCGCGCGAACTTCTCCGCAACCGCGATGCCATCCCGACCTGCGACCAAGTCCCCGCCGAGATCGACGGCCGCAGCGGCAACGTCGCCACCCAGATCGCCTGACCCCGTCGCACGCGCAGACGTTTTCCGCTCGGGCTAATCTTCTTCTTTGCGTCTTTGCGCCTTTGCGTGAAACGTAGCCACCTTTCCACTATGCCTGCCGCTCTCGATTACGAACCCGTCATCGTCGCTCCCCGTCGCGAACCCGCGCCGCTCACCACCATTCAGGAGGAAATCCTCCGCCTGAAACGCGAGCGCAACGCCGTCATCCTCGCGCACAATTACCAGATCGAGCCCATCCAACGCGTGGCCGATTTCGTGGGCGATTCCCTCGGGCTCGCCTATCACGCGCAGGAAGCCAAGGCCGACGTGATCCTTTTCTGCGGCGTTCACTTCATGGCCGAGACCGCCAAAATCGTGAATCCCTCGCGCACCGTGCTCCTGCCCGACCTCGCCGCCGGTTGCTCGCTCTCCGACTCCTGCCCGGCCGAACAACTCGCCGCCTACAAAGCCGCCAATCCGCATCTCTACGTCGTCGCCTACATCAACTGCTCCGCCGCCGTGAAGGCGCTGTGCGACGTCATCTGCACCAGCGGCAACGCCGTCAAGATCGTCAACCAAGTTCCCGCCGACCGCGAAATCCTCTTCGTCCCCGACCAGAACCTCGGCCAGTGGGTCACGCAGAAAACCGGCCGCAAACTCCAGCTCTGGCCCGGCAGCTGTTACGCCCACGTGCTCTTCACCGTGCAAGCACTAGAAAAGGCCCGTATCCAGTTCCCCGATGCACCGATCGTCGCCCACCCCGAATGCGTGCAAGCCGTGCGCGACCTCGCCGACGAGGTGTGCAGCACCGAGCTCATGGTGAAATTCGCCCGCGAGACCCCGGCCACGCGCATCATCGTGGTGACCGAGAGCGGCATGCTCCATCGGCTCCAGCGCGAAGTGCCCGACAAGACCTTTATCGCCGGTCCGACCGACACCTGCGCCTGCAACGACTGCCGGTTCATGAAAATGAACACGATTGAAAAAGTCCGCGACGCGCTCCTCAACCTGAGCCCCGCGATCGAGCTTCCCACCGACATCCGCACCGCCGCCCTTGTCCCGATCCAGCGCATGCTCGATTGGAGCAAGCGGTAGACCCTTCGTCGGCTGGGCGATATCATCCGCCGTTCTGCCTCACTAGGGAAATCCTCCTCTCGACGGCGGCCCGCGCACCAACCATGATCGGTGCCATCCCCATGGCCACCGTACTCGTTCTCGAAGATGATGCACTGTCCCAGAAGATCATTGCGAAAACGCTCACCAATGCCGGCCACGAACCACTGACCACCGCCACGATCGAGCAGGCGTGGATTCAACTCCGCCATTACGTCATCGTCGATCTGGTCATCCTCGACAACCAGCTCAACAACGAGTGGGGCTGGGAGTTTCTGCGCGAACTGAGGAACGACCCCATCTACAAAGGCGTGCCCGTGGTCGTCTACACCGCGCACACCGAGCGCAGCTCGCTGCTCAAGTACGTCCAGCTCGGCGTGCAGGGCATGCTGGTGAAACCCTACGTCACGCAGGCCGTACTGGCCGAAGTAGCCAAAGCCCTGAAAACCAGCTGGGCCTCGCACCTGCTGGAATCGCCGCAGTCCGCCTGCGAACGGCTCAACATCAACGAGGCCGACTATAGCTACATTGTGCAGTCCGCGGTTTCCACGCTGGCGCGCAGCGTGCGCGAGGCGCAGCAGTTGCAGGGCACGATGGGCGCCAGGCTCCACCCCATCATCGAACACCTTAAATCCGAGTGCGGCCAACTCGGCAGCCCGCTGTTTAAAACCCTGCTCAAGTCGGCGGACGACGCTCTGGCCCAGCGCGATCCCGTCACGCTCATGCGCACACTCAGCAGCATGGAAACGGTGCTCGGGCTCATCCGCAAACGCGCCGCGACCTTCGCCGCGCAAAGCGCCGAGATCCGCACGCCGGTCACCGCCGCGCAAAAAGCGGACGAGCCGCCGCCCGCGCTGCTCTTTGAACCGCCCACCGGCGTCGAAGCGACCTTTCATCGCAAGATAGCCGCCCAGCCGATCTGGAGTTTTGGCCGCCACTTCGGCCGTCTGCGCGGAGCCAAGCTCGTCACCCCCGCCGATCTGGAAAAAATGGGCGAGAACCTACTCGCTTCCGATCCGCTCTACTCGTTTTTCACCGCGATCAAACTCACCGCCCGCGTGCCTGAGCTCACCGTCGACGAAACGGCGCGTGCCATCGGCGAACTACCTGGTTTTGAGCCAGTCTACCTCCGCATCGCCACCCAACTCGGTTTCAAAAGCGACACGCCCACGCTCGACGTCAATATCCGCCACTCCATCCAGCATCTGGGCACCGCCAAGGCCGTCTCACTGCTCGTGGCCGGCCGCATCGCCGCTGCGGGCAAAGCACCCTCGCCCCTCGATCTGCGCCCTCTGCTGGAACACACCGTGGCGGTTTCGCTGCTGTCGTTCGAGATCGGCCGCCTGCTCAAGCTCGCCGATCCGTACCAACTCGCCGCAGCCGGCGCCATGCACGACATCGGCAAATGGCTCTTTGCCGTCGGCGAACCCGCGCTGTACGCCGCCGCGCTGGCCATCACCCAAGCCGAGCAACTAACTATCGCCAACGCCGAGACCGAAATCTTCGGCCTCGCCCACCCGGAGGCCGGCCGTCTCCTCCTGCAGATCGCCCGCGAATCACCCCTCCTCTGCGAAACTACACTGTACCACCAAAGTCCGGAAAAAGTCGCCGACCCCCAGCTCGCGCCCGGCGTCTGCGCCGTGCACATCGCTCATCATTTCGCCCGCGCCCTACAATCCGGCGACGAGAAATACGCCACCGCCGTGAAAACCAGTTTCTCCGCGCAGGGCCACCCGATCTGGACCGTCCTAAAAAACAACGGCGTCGAGCCGCCGGCCGACATGCCGAAGCTAGTCGAAGCCATCCTCATTCTCGCCCAGACCACCGCCAGCACCACCGCCGCGCTGATAAAAGGCGCTTAGCGCATTTCAAGCAATTGCGCGGCCTGTTTCTTGCCGATAGCGTTTTGCGTAGGCAGCGAGCTCGCGCTTCGCCTGAAGCGCGCCCGCGAGCGGGCGGCCGATCACGGCTGAAATTGAAATAAAAAAACCTGAGCCGGGCCGCTCATTTCACACCGAAGACCAATTGCAGCACTTCCTGCAGATCGCGACCAACGGCCTGCTCCCCGCGCCGGGTAACGATCAGTTGCCTGCAGCGGTGTTGCCTTAAAATCGCTTCGTCGGCCTCCAGGATGCGCACTTCATCCAAACCAAGCCCCATCGCCTCCATGGGCATCAGCGGCGTGAGCGAAAACGGCAGGCCGGTCTCGTTAACCGAAACCTCCCAGCCGCCAATAGAGCCGTCGGTCGGCAGCGGTTTGGCCAGTAGCGCCGGGTAACGCATCACAAAATCCGGCGTGCGCGAGGTGCCGATGCGCAGCCGCACCGCCGGCTTCATGTGGGCGAAGTAGTCGCGAAAGGTATCCACGCGGCGGGCACGGAACTCGTTGAAGAAATCCAGCGCATCGAAGCCGCAGAGGTTCATGCCATTCCACAGGCCCTGCAGATTTTTTCCGCCGAACCCTTTTCTATCGTGCCAGCGCTGGAAATCGCGGGTGAGCCACAGGCCCATTTCAAAATGCAGGTGTGCGCGCTGCTTTGGTATGTTACCGCTGGCACTGTGTCCCATCGTGGCGATCTCCTGACCGCGCGTGACCGTGTCGCCAGTGTTAAGGCCCGGCGCGATGGCCGCGAGGTGCGCATAGAGCGTGTAGATCGCAGGCTCCACATCGGTGTGTTCGAGCACGATGTAGCGCCCGTAGTTGCTGTTGCCGCCGACCCGGCCGATGTACCGAACCACACCCTTCATCGCCGCAAACACTGGATCGGTCGGCTCGCCACGGCGGTCGCGTTTGAGCGGTTTTAAATCGAGGCCCTCGTGAAACTGCGCACCTCCGCTGCGGCGGCAGCCGAAAAGCCCCGACTCCGCCTCACCCGTCGCCGTGGGCTGGATGAACTCCTCGATGGGTTTGCCCTCGAAGTAGGCGGGATTCGGCGTGGGCCAGGCGATGTCGATGCGTTGGGCTTGTAGCGCCGAAATCGCGGCGCAGGCCATGACAAAAAACAAACGGATCTTCATGCGTGAAATCATTCCTCCATCGCCGTCATCACCTCGGTGCCAACCGCATCGGCGACCAAACGGCCGCGCAACGTCAGCGCCAGCCGGTCGTCGCGCCACGTCGCCAGTTCCTCGGCCGCGAGCCGCCCGGCCAGCTCCTCCAGCGTGCTCCACGGTGCCTGCGGATGCAGCGGACGCAGCGCAGCGAAGTCGACGCCTTCGTTCATGCGCAGGCCAAACACCAGTGAGTCTTCCAACAACAGCTGCGGCGTGAGCGCGGTGCGGTCCTCAGTGGCGCGTTCGCCACGGCTGAGCTTTTCATCCCACGCCGCCAAGTCGGAGATATTCGCCCCGCGCCAGCCCGCATGCTGCGACGCCGCGGACGGCCCGAGGCCAACCCATTCCTGCATGCGCCATGTATTCAGATTGTGGAGGCAGGCGTGCCCGGGCCGAGCGAAGTTGGAAATTTCATACTGCGGATAACCGGCGGCATCGAGCAGCTCCCAAGTTTTCGCGTACAGCTGCGCCTCACGCTCAGTATCCAGTTTCACTTTGCCCTCGGAGAGTTTCACCCACAACGCCGTGTCCTCCTCGAAGGTCAGGCAGTAGGTCGAGAGATGATCGGGCGCAAGGGCCACCGCCTCACGCATGTCCGCCAGCCACGCGGCCTCGTCCTGGCCCGGAAGGGCAAACATCATGTCGATGTTCACACTGGCAAAACCCGCCGCGCGAATCCGCTCGTAGGCGCGCAGGATTTGCTCACGCGTGTGCGGTCGGCCGAGGGCCGCCAGCAACTCCGGCTGAAAACTTTGCGCCCCCATCGAAATCCGTGTGACCCCCAGCTCGCGCAAGACTGCCAGCCGCGCCTCCGTGACCGATGCCGGCGCCAGTTCCACCGACCACTCGGTCGGCACACCGCCAAAATGCGCGCGCACCGTCTCGCCCAGCTTTCTCAGATCGCCCGGCGAGAGCAGACCCGGCGTGCCGCCGCCCCAAAACACCGTATCCACCGGCTTACGCCAAGCGATCATCCCGGCCTCGCGCGCCACGCCGTCGAGGTATTGCCGCACCATGGCCGCCGTCGGCGAAACCTGATAAAAGGCGCAATAGTCGCACGTCCGCGCGCAAAAAGGCACATGCACATACACCCCGAGGGAACCATGCAGACGGGCCGAGTCCTGCACGTTTTCAATTTCACTCATTGCAAATGGGAATGGTTTCTGTTGCCTTTCAGGTGATTTTTTAAATCGGAAAATCCCAATGCAAAACAACCGCTTCTCACACGCGAGACGAATCTTCCTCGGCCTCGGTATTGCTCTTAGCCTTACGCTGGTCGGCTGTCAGACCCCGGCGATCACAAACCTCACGCCGCTTTCCCTCCCCGAAAATCCGTCGCAAATCTACACGGTTTCGGCCCGCATCACCCCGCACGACAGCGGCTATATCGCCGGCACGCTGCTGCCCAGTCTCATCATCGACGGCCAAAAACTAGCGCTGAGACAAAGCGCGCTCGGCGAGGACATCTTCGAAATCGAATACCAAATCCCCGGTGGCCGCAGCGAACTGAAGTACTACATTCAGATCAACTACCTCGTTAAAAATAACAGCGGCCTCATCTCCGCCCGCGAAGACTACACCCCGCTCCAGACCGCGCAAATCCTCAGCCGCTACGTAAACGCCGACGCCATCGAGGCCAACCGTGGTCCCGTCGGCGCACTCGTCGGCATCAACGGCCGCGGCTTCACCCCCAACGACATCGTCTACTTCGACGAAACCTCCGCGCGCACCGTCTTCGAATCCGCCCGCGCCATCGCCTTCTACGTCCCCGGCATCGAAGCCAACCGCAACTACCGCGTCACCGTCGGCAGCGGCAGCACAAAAACGCCGGTCGGCACCTTCCGCATCGACGGCCCTACCGGCAACTCCTCGGACAGCACTGGCTTCTCCGCCGCCAATGTCGGCTCGCTCGTCGTTTCGCCCAGCGCCCTTAACCTGCGCAAAGGTGAAAAGACCGCGCTCACCTTCACCTCGCCCGTCAACGCCACCGCTGGCGGCCTGCTGATCGATGTCACCACCGACGCCCCCCAGAGCGTGATCATGCCCGAAGTCATCATTCCCGCGGGCAGCAATGTCGTGACCATCACGATCGAAGGCGGCCGCCCCGGCACGGGCAACCTCTTCATCAAAGGCCCCGGCGTGAAAGAGCTGACGGTTCCGATCTCGGTCAAATAAGACCGTACCAAGCTTCATCACCAAGCCGGCGCCACCCCGCGCCGGCTTTTTTGTGCCCAAACCAAGCCAGTGGATAAAACCAGCCCGCGCTTTCCGCATCCTTGCGCTCGCCAGCGCGGCGAAAATCGCAAATGACCTTGGGCCGCCATGTCGACCACCGCCCAGCACTCCCCCGCCCCTCTGGCCCCGCTCCCCGGGCCCTACAATGCCGACGCAGCACTCGATAAATTTCTGACCGCCATCTCCGCGCGCGGGCTTTCGCTCTACCCCGAACAGGAAGAAGCCATACTCGAACTCTTCGCCGGCCGGAATGTTGTTTTAAATACGCCGACTGGTTCGGGCAAATCACTCGTCGCCGCAGCCTTTCATTTCAAGGCACTCTGCGCGAGCGAACGCTCCGTCTACACCTGTCCGATCAAGGCGCTGGTAAACGAAAAATTCCTCTCCCTCTGCCGCGACTTCGGCCCCGAAAACGTCGGCATGATGACCGGCGACGCCAGCGTGAATCCGCAAGCGCCCGTCCTCTGTTGCACCGCCGAAATCCTCGCCAATATCGCGCTCCACCGCGGCGCCGAGAGCGACATCCGCGCCGTGATCATGGACGAGTTTCATTATTACTCCGACGTCGAGCGCGGCTACGCCTGGCAGGTGCCGTTGCTCACCATGCCACACGCACGGTTTTTGCTCATGTCGGCCACGCTCGGCGCGACGGAGTTTTTTGAAAAGGAAATGACCCGCGTGACCGGCGCCGAAAGCGTCACCGTGCGCAGCGACCGCCGCCCCGTGCCCTTGGAATTTGAATACTCCGAGACTCCCCTCGCCGAACGCGTCGCCGCGCTGCTCGAGGCGAAACGCGCGCCTGTGTACCTCGTTTACTTCACGCAACGCGCCGCCAGCGAAGCCGCACAGGCGTTGATGAGCCTCAATATTTGCACGAAAGAGGAAAAAGCCGCGCTGCAACTCGCGCTCGAAGGCGTGCGCTTCAACAGCCCCTACGGCAAAGAAATGAAACGCTGGCTCCGCCACGGCATCGGCGTCCACCACGCCGGCCTGCTCCCGAAGTACCGCATCCTCGTCGAGCAGTTCGCTCAAAAAGGCCTGCTTAAACTCATCTGCGGCACCGACACGCTCGGCGTCGGCATCAACGTCCCCATCCGAACCGTCGTCTTTACCCAACTCTGGAAATACGACGGCCAAAAAGCCGCCATCCTCAACGTCCGTGATTTCCGCCAGATCTCCGGTCGCGCCGGCCGCAAAGGTTACGACGACAAGGGCTACATCGTCGTACAGGCTCCCGAACACATCATCGAAAACAAACGCGCCGAAGAACGCGCCGCCGGTGATCCAAAAAAACAAAAGAAGCTCGTGAAACAACGCGCTGCCGAGGGCGAAGTCGGCTGGGACACAAAAACCTTCGAGCGCCTCATGGTCGCGCCCGCCGAGGGACTCGTCTCCCGCTTTAACATCACGCACGGCATGCTACTGCTCCTGCTCAGCCGCGACGCCGATGGCTGTCGAGCGGTTCGGCAATTGATCAACGACTGCCACGAGACCGCACACAAAAAAAAGGCGCTACGCCATCGTGCCTGGCAATTGTTTCGGTCGCTGCTCGACCGAAAAATCATCGCGTGGATTCCACCGCAGCCCTCGGGCCGCAAGCTCCGCGTCAACATCGAGCTGCAGGACGATTTCTCGCTCCATCAGGCGTTGTCGCTCTACCTCATCGACACGCTGCCGCTGCTCGACCGCGAGTCGCCCGACTACCCCTTCAACGTGCTCACGCTCTGCGAGTCGATCGTCGAAGATCCCGACCAAATCCTACGCCGCCAAGTCGACCGACTAAAGACCGAGAAGATGGCCGAGATGAAAGCGGCCGACGTTCCCTATGACGAACGCATCGCCAAGCTCGACGAGGTCGAACACCCGAAACCGCTGCGCGAATTTCTCTACGACACGTTCAACGCCTTTGCCGCCGCGCACCCGTGGGTCGGCCAGGAAAACGTGCGCCCAAAATCCATCGCCCGCGAGATGTTCGAGCGCTACCAATCATTCGCCGACTACATCCGCGAATACGGTTTGGAGCGGTCTGAAGGTTTACTCCTGCGCCACCTCGCCCAGGTCTGGAAAGTGCTTTCACAGACCGTGCCCGACACGGCCAAAACCGAGCCCGTCGTCGAGATGGAAGACTATTTCCGCGAACTCATCCGCGGCATCGACTCCAGCCTGCTCGAAGAATGGGAACGCCTGCGCAATCCCGCTTTCGTCGCCGCAGATGCCGCCGATAAACCCGCGCAACCCGCGAGCTTCGACCTCACGCGCGACACCGTCGCCTTCCACCGACTCGTGCGCATCACGTTGCTCGGCTTCCTGCAAGACGTCGCCGGACGCGATTGGGAAAACGCCGCCGCACGGGTCAGCGCCGTCAGCGAAAACGAACCACGTCGTATCGAGGACGCGTTTTTGCCGTACTTCTCCGCCCGCGAACGTTTCCGCCTCGATCCCGAAGGCCGCTCGGCAAAACACACGCACTGGAGCGAGGACAACTCCGCGGGAGAATTACAAATGGCGCAAATGCTCGCCGACCCGGCCGAGCAAAATGATTGGGAAGCGACGTTCACCGTGCTGCTCGCGGAATCGCGCGCTGAAAATCGCCCCGTGCTCCGCCTCGACGCAGTGAGGCCAGTGGGATCAAGTTGATACGCATCAGCCCAGTGAAGCGTGAGCCACCAACACCGCGCGCCATAGCCAATTCACCAGCCGCTCGCCTGCGCGAGCCTGCCAATCTCAGCCGCAATCCAGCGGCATCACGTACTGCGCGTGCTCAGCATTCGATTCCATGACCGGCGCATCCGGGAAAAGAGGAAGCGGCACGTCGTGTTGCGAGTTCCATTCCTTCTCCGCCAACTCAGGCAAATGAACCCAAGCCGTCTGACGCGAGCACGTCGGATGCGGCTTAGCAGCCAAACCCTCGCAGTAGATGCGGTAACACCGCTCATGACAGCCCTTGGCCACGAGCACCGCTGTGCGCTGGCACAGCGGGCAATCACGAAGAACGAATTCAGGGACGTCGATGTAGCTCACGATAAAGATGTATTTGAAGGCTGGCCTGAACAGTTCAACGCGCAATCGCTGACACGCACTTTGTAGTATGAAATAAGTGAAAAACGCACCGCCGAAAGCGGCCATCATCACCACGCCGAGGTTGGCGTGAATTTTTCGTTGCGAAGGTGAGCAAGCCCTGCACGTTGACTGTTTCTCACAAAGCTATGTCCACCGGAGAGGTGGCAGAGTGGTCTATCGCGGCGGTCTTGAAAACCGCTGAGCCTGCAAAGGTTCCGGGGGTTCGAATCCCTCCCTCTCCGCCAGTTTTTACCTCTGACAGAGAAAAGCAGACAGCAGATTTGTCAGTTGCCGTGGCAAATCTCACATGGCCCAGGCCTCACAGTTCGTCATCTCAAAGTTCACGAATCCCTCCGGGGAGATCGTTTTTCGCGTCACCGGTTGGCTCGTCGGAAAGCGCATCCGCAAAAACTTCTCGTCCCGCGCCGTGGGCGGCCCCGGCCTCTTCGCCATCATCACCCTCGAACGCCTCAACGCCTTCGTCGGGCTCCTAGTCGGTCTCGCGACGCTGGTTTACCTCTGCCTCCGCATCCGTGATGCAGTGCGGAAGCACGGAAATGGTCGGTCCGGACGGAGCGGCCCCGAATCGGACGATGAGGGGTGAGTGAATGCGGGTGCCCTCCGGGCGCAGGCACTCACATCATTCCGCCGCCGCAACGACCCTCCGCGCACCAAGGATTGATTGCCTTGCTCTGTGCTCTCTGTGGGCCGCGCTCCGGCTCGGCTCTGTGTAACCCC
>Ga0209181_10001835_pt1 | contig 35829 bp, 30 predicted proteins | sample MAT05_FD_187208 | JGI IMG/M metagenome (GOLD analysis project Ga0209181, IMG submission 187208) | Freshwater microbial communities from Lake Fryxell liftoff mats and glacier meltwater in Antarctica - MAT-05 (SPAdes) (version 2) | ecosystem: Environmental > Aquatic > Freshwater > Ice > Liftoff... | reverse complement strand
CAGGAGTGTTCGATTGCCCACCACCACCCGCACCCGTGCGTTGAACCGGATCGAACTCCAGGTGGATCTGAATTACGAGGTTGCCGCGCCCGGGGCCGACTTCGTTTTCAATGTTCATGCCGCGCACACGCCGAGTCAGCGGCTGTCGGCCGAAAGACTCGTGCTGAATCCGGCGGTCGCGTCGATGACCCATACCGACCCAGTTACCCGCAATCGCTACCTGCGGGTGCACGCCGGCCCCGGCCCGCTGGCGCTCTCGTACTCGGTGGTCGTCGACCTCACGCACCGCCGCTGCGACCCGGCGCAAATCGAGGAAGTTCCCGTCGGACGCATTCCGCCCGAGGTGCTGGGGTACCTGTATCCCAGCCGCTACTGCCAGTCGGACCGCCTGTTGAGGCTGGCGTCCAACACCTTCGGAACGCTGAATCCGGGCTACGGGCGGGTGCAAGCGATCCGGGACTGGGTGAACGGCCACGTCAAGTTCACGTCGAATTCATCGAACTCGAACACCTCCGCACTCGACACGCTGATCGACCGGGCAGGCGTCTGCCGGGACTTCGCGCACCTGATGATCGCGCTGTGCCGTGCGATGAACATCCCGGCACGCTACGCGACCGGCACCGACTACGGCTCCGACCCCGCTCTCGGCCCCCCTGATTTCCAGGCCTATGTCGAGGTCTACCTGGGCGACAGCTGGTACATCTTCGATCCGTCCGGCACGGCCGTCCCGATGGGCTTCGTGCGCTTCGGCACGGGGCGTGACGCGGCCGACGTGGCCTTCGCCACCATGTTTGGCAGCGTCAGGTCGCATCGGCCGGTCGTTCGGGCGGTGGCCGTGGAGGACGCCGACCAAGGCCTGGTGCGGCCGCATCACTGCGCTGACGCGTTGTCGACCGACAGCGGCCCGGCCAGCGCGCCGGGCAGTTGAATCGTCCGATCAGGCTTCTCATGATCGAGTCCCTGCTTCTGACAACGGCCCGGGTGTCCACGTTCTTCGGAGCGCAGGCGCTGACCGGTGCGAGCGGGTTCTTCTTTCGACGAGACGGCCGCCTGTACCTCGTCACCAACCGCCATGTGTTGATCGACAGACCGAGCGGCCACCTGCCCGACCGGATCGAGATCGAGGTGCACACCGACGCCGCCAACCTGACCCACGCGGCCGTGATTTCGGTGTGGCTGTACCGCGACGGACAGGCCATCTGGCACCAGGGGCGCGACAGTGCCGGCGACATCGATGTCGCGACGATCGAAATCGACCCTGCGGCGCTGCCGGCAGCGGTGGCCCTGCGGGCCTTCACGCCAGAACATTTGCAGCACCGACTGCAGGAAGTCAAGGTCGGCACGCCGTTGCTGGTGGTGGGGTTCCCGCTGGGCTTCCACGACACGCTGCACCATCTGCCGGTGGTGCGGCAGGCCGTCATCGCGTCGTCGTTCGGCCTGCGCTTCCAGGGCCAGGGTTACTTCATGACCGATGCACGAACCCACCACGGCACCAGCGGCGCGCCGGTGGTGATGCATGACGACGCCGGCGATCCGCAGCTGCCCTGGAAGCTGCTGGGCGTGCACTCCGCGGGCATGGAGATGGGCGGCCGGGGTTGGCCTGCCGAGCAGTCGCTGGGCCTGAACTGTGCCTGGTACGCCGACATGTTGCTCACCCTCACTGCCGATGACGCAATCGATACGGGCCTGCCTGCGCCCGCTGCATGAACCTGCTGTCCACTCGGGTCCGGCCAGAGGCCCCGGTGTCGATGAACAATGACCACCAGACCGGCCCGATCGAGTCGCTGTCTCAGACGGCTTCGTCTTGCGGGTGGGCCATTCAATCGACGGCCACGAAATCGATGAATCCGCGCTCCACGTCCGTCGACACCAGCTCGACGCGGATCTGCTGGCCGACCTCGAGCCCGCGCGGACCGGACTCGAGCCGGCCCTCGGCCGGCGGCGCGAAGATGCGTACCCAATGCCAGGATTCCGAACTGCCGGTGACGATGCCGTCGTAGCGCTGGCCGACGTGGGATTCGAGCAGCAGCGCGGCTTCGGACTTGCGCATTCGCCGTTCGACCTTCTGGGCGGCGTCTTCCTGCGCGGTGCAGTGTTCGGCGAGTGCCCCCAGCTCGGCCATGCTGTAAGGCGGCTGGCGCGCGGCGAGAACGGCCTTGACCATGCGCTGCGCGATCAGGTCGGGGAAGCGCCGGTTCGGCGCCGTGGAGTGGGTGTAGTCGCGCACCGCCAGGCCGAAGTGTCCGATCGGCGCGCCGCCTGGGCGCTCGACCACATACTCGCCGCGACCCATCAGCTTGACGATCACCAATGAGAGATCGGGAAACCGCAGCGGGTCGGCCCGGCGACGTTGGGCCAGGAAGGCAGCAAGCGCGAGCGCGTCGGGCGACTTCGGCAAGCTCTCGCCGTACTTGCGGGCCAGCTCCACGATGCGCATCCAGCGCTCGGGTGAGCGCACGACCCGGCGCAGTGAGGCGCCCCCGGCGGCGGCCAGGAAGCGCGCGCTGCACTCGTTGGTCGCGATCATGAATTCCTCGATCAGCTGCCGGGCACGGTTCTGGACCTGCTGCTGGATCTCCACCACGCGTTCGCCGTCGAACACCGCGCGGGGCTGAAAGGTTTGAAGCTCGAGCGCGCCCTGGGCGTGCCGGCGCACGCGCAACCGCTGGGCGACCTCGTCCTGGGTTCGCAACAACCCGTCGAGGCCGGTGACCGCTCGCGCCGCTTCGGGCAACACGCCGCCGCCGTCGATCCATGCCGACAACGCGTCGTAGGCCAGCTTGGCGTGATTGCGCACCTTCGCGCGGTACAGGTTGGTCTGGGTGATCGAAGCGTCGGGCGCGACGACCATCTCGGTCACGATCGCGAGTCGGTCCTGGTCGGCATTGAGCGAGCTCAGGTCGGTCGACAGGCGCTCGGGCAGCATCGCAAACACCCGCGCCGACGTGTAGACCGAGGTGGTGTTGGTCCAGGCATGCGCGTCGATGGCCGAACCCTTCGTGACCAGGGCATCGACATCGGCCACCGCCACGAAGATCTTCACCGCGCCAGCCGCCAGCGGCTCGCAGGTGGTGAGCTGATCGAGATCGAGCGAGTCGTCGTTGTCGATCGAACACCAGCTCAGCGCGGTGAGGTCCCGGATGTGCGGATCGTCGTCGCGGCCGGGGCCGGTGATCGTGGCGAGCTGGGCCTGCACAGCCGCCGGATATTCCGGCTCCAGCCCCCGCTCGACCATCGCTTCGCCAGCGATGCGGACGAGGTCGCTGCGACTGGAGCGATGTTCCTGCGCCATACGATCCTCCGGTTCCGGCAGTCGTCGCCTTCAGCGTCATCGGTTGCCGCGCCCGTGTTGGAAACGTGCGTTGCTCGCCGCACCACCGGCGCGCTGCTCAGTGCAGCATGGGCGCCAGCAGTGCTGCTGCTCCAGTCGTCAAGGCCGGTGCGTCGCGTCCTTGACCAACTTCTTCGCGTCACCAACGACGTGCTGCGCCTTGCCTTCGGCTTCCCGGACATGTCCCTTGACCTGTTGTTCCTTGCTGCCGACGACCTTGCCGACTTGCGCCTGCACTTTGCCTGCAACTTCCTTGACACTGCCCTTGACCTGGTCCTTGTTCATCGCGCTACCTCACGGGTTGTTGAAACGCCTGGGTCGGCCCAGCCTTCAGCCGTGTCCGGACGGTAGCCTCCATGACTGGCGGACTCTGTGCGCTCGCGTACACAGTCGGCCATGGGCGTGCTTCGCGGTTCAGCCTCACCGATCCTGACCACACTGAATGCCGTCTGCGGCCGGGTGGAGGAGCTCAAGCCGATCGGCGGGTTGGTGGGCGCTTCGGGAATCGGTTCACCCTTACCATCAAGCTCTGTTCACGGCCGAGTCGCGCATGAGGACCTTGAGCATCATGTATGTCGAAGACAACAGGGATCTGCGAGAAGCTTTGAGCGAGATGCTCGCCGGCCCGGGTCGCACGGTGGTTTCCTTCGCCTCAGGCGAGGCGGCACTGAGGGCCTGCGAGGCCGGCGCACCCGACCTGCTGGTGACCGACATCGGCCTGCCCGGCATGTCGGGGACGGAACTGGCACGCATCCTCGTGGCGAAGAACCCTGCGCAATGGGTGGCGATGTGCTCGGGGTACGAGTACGGAAATCACGTCGCCAGGCTTGGCCAGAACGTGCGCGCGTTGCCCAAGCCGTTCGAGCTCGAACAGATCGAGGCGCTGGTAGACGAGATCAAGGCGGCCCTGGGCCTGTCGTGAAGCTGCTCTTCCACGGCGGTGGCGATGCGATTGTCGAGATGCCTTGCGAGCAGGAAGGGGCAGCGTTGCCGCCAAGGCAGCCCAAGGCGTCGCCACCGATGGGTCGCCTCAGCAGCTGAAAACCACGGTCGGCGTAAAGTCGGTCGCGCCGCAGGCGGTGCTGATGCTTCGATACCTTGGGCTGAAGGCGCCTGTTCTCGAACTCTCCCTTGTCATCCCGACTCTTTCGAACTTTGTTTTTCTTCCTGACCATGAACCTCAGCGTATTCATCAGAAACAACCTCGATGCGATCGTCGACGAATGGGAGGTGTTCGCCAAGACGCTGCTGCCGGTGGCTGGAACCATGTCCAGCCTGGCACTGCGCGACCACTGTCGCGAAATTCTCCTGGCGGCGGTCGCCGATATGCAGACGCGCGAAACCGACAGCCAGCGTGCCGCCAAGTCGCAAGGCAATGCGCCGCAAGGGGCGGGCGCGGACACGGCCGCTACCGCGCACGGCGCGCTGCGACATCTCTCGGGCTTCGACCTCGTGCAGCTCGTCGCAGAGTTTCGTGCCCTGCGTGCCAGCGTTCTGGCGCTGTGGAGTCGCCGGAAGTCCGCCGGCATGACGCCCGAAGTCATGGCAGGTGCCACTGAGATCGAACAGATCACGCGGTTCAACGAGGCGATCGATCAAGCGCTTGCGGAGTCGGTCGACAGCTACTCCGCGGCCGTGACGACTTCACGTGACATGTTCCTCGCCGTGCTCGGACATGACCTGCGCGGGCCCCTGCAAGCCATCAGCATGACGGGTCGGCTGCTGCTCAGGCCAGAGTTGCCGGACACGGCACGCCGAGAGGCGGCGATGCGGATCCAGCGCTGTTCGACGACGATGAGTCTACTGATCAGCGACTTGCTCGAGTTCATGCGCACCCGGCTGGGGTCTGGCATCCCACTGGCGCGAACGGCTTGCGATCTCGGGCCGGTCTGCACAACGGCCATCGAAACGATCCGCGCCGGCAACCCTGAGCAAAGCTTCGAGGAGCAGATATCGGGCGATCTGGTCATCTCGGCCGATGGACCGCGACTGCATCAAGCGCTGTTGAACCTGCTCAGCAACGCCGTTCAGCACGGCTATCCGGGCAGGACGATCTCATTGGTGGCCAAGGGTGCCGACGATGGCATCGAAGTGCGCGTGACGAACTTCGGTCGCCCCATCCCGGAAACTGCGCTGCAGACGATCTTCGAGCCGTTGGTGCGGGCTCCAAGTCCGGGGGCAGAGTTGCACGAGCAGTCGAAGACCAGTTTGGGGCTCGGGCTCTTCATCGTCCGCGAGATCGTGGCCGGCCATGGGGGCACAGTCACCGTGCGATCTTCAGTGGACGAAGGAACGAGCTTCACCATTCGCCTTCCGCGAACGCACGAGCTCCCGACTCCCGCGTAACGCACCCACGGCCCGCGTGTCGGGCGAACGGGCTGGCGGCTCAACGTATCAGGCGCCGGCGCGTCTGGCCGCCGTCGAGTACATGTCGAGCAACTGCACCCGGGTCGCGCGCAGCCGCTCGGACACCACGCCCAGCAGACGCAGCCTGACGGCCACACCAAAGTCCGGTGGTTGCTTGAAGCTGGCTCGGCAACACAGCCGACCAGCCGAGTTCATCGCCGGCAAGCAGCGTCTGCACCCGCAGCACGTGGCCCGGCTCTCCCAGTTCCAGCGCCACCCTGCCCTTGCTCAACAGGTAGAACACCGAGTACAGCCCGCCTTCGTGGAAGATGATCCGGACTGCGGGCATCAGGAAGCCCAGCATCACCACGATCCGCGGCGCGCAGGCTTTCGTCACATCCGTCAGCCCCATGTTGGATATGCCGCTGGCCACGTACAGGTTGAGTCCGACGGGCGGCGTGATCATCCCGGTCTCCATGTTCACCGTCATCACGATGCCCAGATGGATGGCGTCGACAGTGCCGCACGGGCTGCGGCTCCAGGCGCGAGACGGCGAGACGGCGAGGCTCGGCGTCATCCAGGGGCGGCGCCGCCCGCATCGAATCAACCGCGAAAGGGTTCCGCGGACGACAGCAACTCGCGCTCGTCGAGTTCTTCCTCGATCAAGAGCAGTGTCTCGTCGTTGATGCCGCCTTGCGCGTGCAGCCGGTACAGGCACTCTCGTTCCGCCTGGATGCCGTTCAAGCGCATTTTGCGGGCAGCGGCGATGCGTTCGGCCTTGGCCCCGGCCGCCGCCGTGTCGGCCTCGCGCAGGGCGATCTTGCCCTCGTAGCGGTGCAGCAACTGCTCGGCGAATGCCCGGGTGCCCGGGTTGACGGTCTGCGCCGCCAACGGCGCAATGGCGGCCATGCCGGCGCGCGCCAACTCGACGCGGGCCCGGTTCTCCTCGGGCAGGCCGGCGGCCTCGCTGTCCGCGTGCAGCCTGCGTATCAGCCAGGGCAGCGGAATGCCGTTGAACAGCAGGGTCAGGATGATCGTGCTTGCGGCCAGGAACACCACCAGTTCGCGCTGAGGAAAGGGGTCGCCGGTGGCGGTCAGCAGGGGCACCGAGAGGGCAGTCGCCAGCGTGATCGAACCCCGCACCGCCGCCCAGCTGATCAACAGCATGCGCCGCGGTTGCGGCCCACCGCGCGGCCCGGCCCAGCCCCAGTGCAGGCGGAAGCGCACATGCGCCGAGACCCAGACCCAGCCCACCCGCAAAACCATCAGCAGGGCCCAGAGCCCAAGCGCCAGGCCGGCCAGCCACAAAGGGTCAAGATGATCCACCGCCACGAGCATGGACCTGAGCTGCAAGCCCAGCAACACGAACACCAGGCCGTTCAAGAGGTACGAAACCATGCGCCACACCTCCCGCGCGTGCCGGCGACCCGCGGGCGAAAGACCCTGGACCTCGCGGCCCCCCGCCCACAAGCCCGCGAGCACGGCGGCCAGCACGCCAGAGACGTGCAGCGCCTCGGCGGCCAGGTAGGCGGCATAGGGCGTCAGCAGCGACAGCAGGGTCTGCAGCGCGGGGTCGTCCACGCCCAGCTTGATGAGTCGCTCGCACAGGCTGCGCGTCAGCCAGGACACGACGATACCCACGACCATGCCGCCGCCAGACAGCAGCACAAAGCTCTGCATCACGCCACCCGCGCTGACTGCGCCGGCCGCTGCTGCGGCCGCCACCGCCAGCTTGAAGGCGACCAGTCCGGTGGCATCGTTGAGCAGGCTCTCGGCATTGATGATGTGACCCACCCGGTGCGGCAGTGGCAGCCCGGCCGTCGTGGCCACCGTGGCCACCGCGTCGGTGGGCGTGACGATGGCCCCCAAGGTGAAGGCCACAGCCAGGGGCATGGCGGGCACCAGCGCGTGCAAGGCGCAGCCCACCACCAGCACGGTCAGCACCACCAGGCCCAGCGCCATCAGCAGAACAGGCTGCAGCACGCGCAACAGGTCGCGACGGGGCAGCCCGCGCGCGTCGGCGTACAGCAAGGGGGGAATGAACAGCAGCAGGAAGAGCTCGGGGTCGATGCTGATCCTGTCCAGCCCGGGCAGCCAGGACGCGGCCACGCCCGTCACGACCAGGAAGATCGGCAGACCCAGGCGCGTCCATCGCACCAACGCGCCACCCAAGGCCACGAACAACAGAAGCAGCAGGGTGACTTCAACAACGTGCATGGGTGGCCATCAGTAAAGACCCGGTCCAGCATGGGCGATTGCCCTGCCTACAAGCTTGATGCAGATCATGCCGATGCTTGTGCGCGCTTCGTAGCATCTGCCGCGGTGCGCACAGCGAGAGGTCGGCAATGCTGCAGATTCGAATTCACGGCCGTGGCGGCCAGGGCGTGGTGACAGCCACCGAGCTGCTGTCGGTGGCGGCCTTCGAACAGGGCCGGCATGCGCAGGCCTTCCCGAGCTTTGGCTCGGAGCGCACGGGCGCGCCGGTGGTGGCCTTCTGCCGCATCAGCGACCACGAGATCCGCCTGCGTGAACCCATCCTGGCACCCGACGTGCTGATCATCCAGGACCCCACCCTGCTGCACCAGGTGGACGTGTTCCAGGGCCTCCAGCCTGACGGCTATGTGCTCATCAACAGCCAACGCAGCTTCCACGAACTGGGCCTGGCCGACATCGAAGCCCGCTTCCGCCACGAGCGGTTGACCACCGTGCCGGCCACCGAGATCGCACTCAAGCACCTGGGCCGGCCGCTGCCGAATGCCGTGCTGCTGGGCGGTTTCGCGGCGCTGTCAGGCTTGATCACGCTGGACGCGGTGGCACACGCCATCCACGCCAAGTTCAGTGGCAAGGTGGCTGCGGGCAACGTCGCAGCGGCCACCGAGGCCTTTGAATTCGTGCAGAAGGAACTCCAGGAACTGGAGTCCCTGACCACCCCCAACACGCCTGCGGCGCGGTCCCCCCAAGGGGGATCAGGCCTCTCCGGGCGGCCGATCGAGGCCTGACATGCTCAAACAAATTGAAGGCTCGCAGGCGGTGGCACAGGCCGTGGCGCTGTGCCGGCCGGACGTCATCTGCGCCTACCCGATCTCGCCGCAGACGCACATCGTCGAAGGCCTGGGCGAATTGGTGAAAGACGGCTCCTTGACGCCCTGCGAGTTCATCAACGTCGAGAGCGAATTCGCCGCCATGAGCGTGGGCATAGGCAGCAGTGCCGCGGGCGCACGCACCTACACGGCCACCGCCAGCCAGGGCCTGCTGTTCATGGCCGAGGCCGTCTACAACGCGTCGGGCCTGGGCCTGCCCATCGTGATGACGGTGGCGAATCGCGCCATCGGCGCCCCGATCAACATCTGGAACGACCACAGCGACAGCATGAGCCAGCGCGACTGCGGCTGGATCCAGCTGTTTGCCGAGAGCAACCAGGAAGCGCTGGACCTGCACATCCAGGCCTTCAAGCTGGCTGAAGAACTCTCCATGCCGGTCATGGTGTGCATGGACGGCTTCATCCTCACGCATGCCTATGAACGGGTGGACATGCCGACGCAAGCCGAGGTCGACGCCTTTCTGCCGCCCTACGAGCCGCGCCAGGTTCTGGACCCGGCAGAGCCCGTGTCCATTGGCGCGATGGTCGGCCCCGAAGCCTTCATGGAGGTGCGCTACCTGGCGCACGCCAAGCAGTTGCAGGCGCTGGAGCTCATTCCACGCATTGCCGACGAATTCCGGCAGCGCTTCGGCCGCGACGCGGGCGGCCTGGTGCGCGGCTACCGCTGCGAAGACGCAGACACCATCGTCGTGGCGCTGGGGTCGGTGATCGGCACCTTGAAGGACACCATCGACGAGATGCGCGACCAGGGCCAGAAGATCGGCGTGCTGGGCATCCGGTCGTTCCGCCCGTTCCCGCTGGCGGCGGTGCGCGCTGCGCTGCAAGGTGCGGCGCGCGTGGTGGTGCTGGAGAAGAGTTTCTCGGTCGGCCTGGGCGGCGTGGTCTCGACCGACGTGCGGCTGGCGCTGTCGGGCCTGCAGCTGCACGGCTACACCGTGGTGGCGGGCCTGGGGGGCCGTTCGATCACGCTGGCATCCCTGAAGCGAACGCTGCTCGAGGCCATCGCCGGCACCTTGCAGCCCCTGACCTTCCTGGACCTGGACTGGCGCATCGTCAACCGACAGCTCGAACGCGAGGCGCAGGTGCGGCGCAGTGGGCCGATTGCGGAAAACCTGCTGCGCGACGTCGGCACCGTCGCTTCAAAGGTGTCTTGATATGAACGCGGCCATCAAGTTCTACCAAACCGGCACCTTCACCGTCGGCAACCGCCTGCTCGCGCCAGAGCAGCGCAGCGTGCAGTCCAGCACCGAGCGCACCAACGCACTCAACAGTGGCCACCGCGCCTGCCAGGGCTGTGGCGAGGCGCTGGGGGCGCGTTACGCCATCGACGCGGCGATGCGCGCGACCGACAACCAGCTGATCGCCGTCAACGCCACGGGCTGCCTGGAGGTGTTCAGCACGCCCTACCCCGAGACCTCCTGGCAGCTGCCGTGGATCCATTCGCTGTTCGGCAATGCCGCGGCGGTGGGCACCGGCGTGGCGGCGGCGCTGAAGATGAAAGCCGTCAAGGCCGGGCTGCAGCACAGCCGCACCCGGGTGGTCGCCCAGGGCGGCGACGGCGGCACCACCGACATCGGCTTCGGCTGCCTGAGCGGCATGTTCGAGCGCAACGACGACGTGCTCTACATCTGCTACGACAACGAGGCGTACATGAACACCGGCGTGCAGCGCAGCTCGGCCACGCCCTTCGCCGCGCGCACGGCGACCACCATGGCGGTGGGCCCCACACCCGGCGCCGAACGGGGCAAGGGCAAGAACCTGCCGCTGATCGCCATGGCGCACGAGATCGCCTACGTGGCCACGGCCACCGTGGCCGACCTGCGCGACCTGGAAGCCAAGGTCGAGAAGGCCATGAGCATCCATGGCGCGCGCTACCTGCACATCCTGGTGCCCTGCCCGCTGGGTTGGGGCTCGGCCAGCCACGACACCATCAGGCTGGCGCGGCTGGCCCGCGAGACCGGCATCTTCCCGGTCTTCGAGGCCGAGCACGGAGAGGTGACCAGCGTGACGAAGATCCGCCACCGTGTGCCCGTCGAGGACTACCTGAGGCCGCAGAAGCGCTTCGCGCACCTGTTCGGCGCCAAGGGACACCCGGACATGCTGGCGCAGGTGCAGGCCGACGCCGACAAGAACATCCGCCGCTTCAACCTGCTCGACGACACCGCCGAGGTCTGACCATGCAAAAGCCTTTTGCCATCACGCTGGATCCCGGCTCTTCACTGGCCAACAAGACCGGCAGTTGGCGCACCGAACGGCCTGTCTATATCGACCGCCTGCCGCCCTGCAATGCGCAATGCCCTGCCGGCGAAGACATCCAGGGCTGGTTGTTCCACGCCGAGAGCGGCCATTACGAGGCGGCCTGGCGCCACCTGACGCGCGACAACCCCTTTCCGGCCATCATGGGCCGGGTCTGCTACCACTCGTGCGAGAGCAAGTGCAACCGTGGGCAGATCGACGACCCGGTGGGCATCAACTCGGTGGAGCGATTTCTGGGCGACGAAGCGCTCAAGCAGGGTTGGCGTTTCGAGCCGCCCGCGCAGGCCAGCGGAAAGCATGTGCTCGTGGTCGGTGCCGGGCCCTCGGGCATGTCGGCCGCCTACCACCTGCGCCGCCAGGGCCACGCCGTCACGGTGGCCGACGCCGGACCGGCCCTGGGCGGGATGATGCGATTCGGCATTCCCAAGTACCGCCTGCCGCGAGACGTGCTCGACGCCGAGATGCAGCGCATCGTCGCCATGGGCGTGACGCTGCAGCTCAACACCAAGGTGGCCGACATTGCACAGACCATGAAGGACGGCGGCTTTGACGCCGCCTTCCTGGCGGTCGGCGCGCACATCGCCAAGCGCGCCTACATCCCGGCCAAGGACAGCTCGCGCATCCTCGATGCCGTGGCCGTGCTGCGTTCGATGGAAGAAGCCGGGCAGCCCATGCTGGGCAGGCGCGTGGTGGTCTACGGCGGCGGCAACACCGCCATCGACGTCGCGCGCACCGCCAAGCGCCTGGGCGCCACCGACGCCATCATCGTCTACCGCCGCACGCGCGAAAGGATGCCGGCGCACGACTTCGAGGTCGAAGAAGCCCTGGAAGAAGGCGTGATGGTGAAGTGGCTGTCGACCATCAAGCAGTCGGGCGACGGTGGTGCGCTGACCATCGAGAAGATGAAGCTCGACGACAAGGGCGACCCGCAGCCCACCGGTGAGTTCGAGACGCTGGAAGCCGACTCGCTGGTGCTGGCCCTGGGCCAGGACGTGGACTTGTCGCTGTTGGACGGCGTGCCCGGCCTGACGTTGAAGGACGGCGTGGTGCAGGTCGATCCGGCCACCATGATGACCGGCCACCCCGGCCTGTTCGCGGGCGGCGACATGGTGCCGGCCGAACGCAACGTCACGGTAGCCATCGGCCACGGCAAGAAGGCCGCCCGCCACATCGACGCCTGGCTGCGCGGCACGCAGCTTGCGCCGCAGCCCAAGCACCCGGTGGCCACCTTCGACAAACTCAACACCTGGTACTACAGCGACGCGCCCAAGACCGTGCGCCCGCAACTCGACATCGCCCGCCGCACCAGCAGCTTCGACGAGGTGCAAGGCGGCCTGTCGGCCGACAACGCACTCTTCGAAGCCCGCCGCTGCCTGAGTTGCGGCAACTGCTTCGAGTGCGACAACTGCTACGGCGTGTGCCCCGACAACGCCGTCACCAAGCTGGGTCCCGGCAAAGGCTTCGAGTTCAAGCTCGACTACTGCAAGGGCTGCGGCATGTGCGTGGCCGAGTGCCCTTGTGGCGCCATCGAGATGGTGCCCGAACAGGTCTGAGGCCGGCTGTCAGGGCCGTCCGGGGGCGCGCCGCCGGACGAAGCCGGCCTGCCCGGCGGCACACTTCATCCCCCGACGGCAGCCTGCGCCGCCGCCAGCCGGGCAATCGGCACCCGGAAGGGTGAGCAACTGACATAGTCCAGCCCCGCACGGTGGAAGAACGCCACCGAAGCCGGGTCGCCGCCATGTTCGCCGCAGACGCCGACTTCGATGTCGGGCCGCACCGAACGCCCCTTCTCCACCGCCATGGCCACCAGCAGGCCCACGCCCTTCTGGTCGATGCTGCGGAAGGGGTCGTGTTCGTAGATGCCCTGCTTCAGGTAGTCGGGCAGGAACTTGCCGGCGTCGTCGCGCGAAAAGCCCATCGTCATCTGCGTCAGGTCGTTGGTGCCGAAACTGAAGAACTCGGCCTGCTTGCCGATGCTGTCGGCCACCAGCGCTGCACGCGGGGTCTCGATCATCGTGCCCAGCATGTAGTGCAGCGTCTGGCCGCGTTCGGCAAACACCTTCGTGGCGGTGGCGCGGATCACGGCAGCCTGGGCATTGAACTCGCGCACTGTGCCCACCAGCGGCACCATGATCTCGGCCTTGACCACGATGCCCTTGGCCTGCATGTTCAGGCCGGCCTCGAAGATGGCACGCGCCTGCATCTCGGTGATCTCGGGGTAGGTGATGCCCAGCCGGCAACCGCGGTGGCCGAGCATGGGGTTGAACTCGTGCAGGTCCTCCACGCGCATGCGGATCTTGCCCACCGAGACCTTCATCTCGGCGGCCAACTGGCGCTGGCCGGCCTCGTCGTGGGGCACGAATTCGTGCAGTGGCGGGTCGAGCAGGCGGATCGTCACCGGCAGGCCATCCATCTCGCGGAACAGACCCTCGAAGTCGCCGCGCTGCATGGGCAGCAGCTTGGACAGGGCCTTGCGGCGGCCGGCCTCGTCGTCGGCCAGGATCATCTCGCGCACGGCGACGATGCGCTCACCCTCGAAGAACATGTGCTCGGTGCGGGCCAGACCGATGCCGGTGGCGCCGAAGTTGCGCGCCACGCGGGCATCGTCCGGCGTGTCGGCATTGGCGCGCACCTCCAGGCGCTTGTAGCGGTCGGCCAGGGCCATCAGGGTGCCGAAGTCGCCGCTGAGTTCAGCGTCCTTGGTCGCCACCTGGCCGGCAAAGACTTCGCCGGTGGATCCGTTGAGCGAGATCCAGTCGCCTTCGGCGTAGACGACGCCGTCGATGTTCATCGTGCGTGCCTTGGTGTCGACGTGCACTGCCCCGGCGCCCGACACGCAGCACTTGCCCATGCCGCGCGCCACCACGGCCGCGTGCGATGTCATGCCGCCGCGCGCCGTCAGGATGCCCTTGGCCACGCTCATGCCGCGCAGGTCCTCGGGCGATGTCTCCTGGCGCACCAGGATCACCGCCTTGCCGTCCTTCGCCCAGGCCTCGGCCTCGTCAGCGAAGAACACCACCTGGCCAGTGGCCGCACCCGGCGACGCCGGCAGGCCGCGCGCAATGACCTCGGAGGCCTTCAGTGCCTTGGGGTCGAAGATCGGGTGCAGCAGGTCGTTCAGGCGGTCGGGGCTGACACGCAGGAGTGCGGTCTTCTCGTCGATCATGCCCTGCTGCAGCATCTCCATCGCGATGCGCACCATGGCTGCGCCAGTGCGCTTGCCGTTGCGCGTCTGCAGCATCCAGAGCTTGCCCTGCTGGATGGTGAACTCCATGTCCTGCATGTCCTTGAAGTGGTTCTCCAGCGTCGTCTCGGCATGCATCAACTGGGCAAAGATTTCGGGCATCAGCTCTTCCAGGGACGGGTACTTGCTGCGCCGATCGTCTTCGGACACCAGGGCCAGCCCGGCCCAGCGCCGCGAACCCACCAGCGACACCTGTTGCGGCGTGCGGATGCCGGCCACCACGTCCTCGCCCTGCGCGTTGACGAGGAACTCGCCGTTGAACAGGTCTTCGCCCGTGCCCGCGTCGCGCGAAAAGGCCACGCCGGTGGCGCTGCTGTCCCCCAGGTTGCCAAAGACCATGGCCTGGACGTTGACCGCCGTGCCCCAGGACTGCGGTATGTCGTTCAGTTCCCGGTAGACCTGGGCGCGGTCGTTGTTCCAGCTCTCGAACACCGCGACGACCGCACCCCACAGCTGCTCCCAGGGGTCGCTCGGGAAGTCGCGGCCGATGCGGGCGCGGATCAGTGCCTTGAAGCGGGTCACCAGCTCTTTCAGGTCGGCGGTGTCGAGCTCGGTGTCGAGCTGCACACCCTTGGCGTCCTTGACCATGTCGATGATCACCTCGAACGGGTCGTGGTCTTCCTTCGACACCGGCTTGAGCCCCATGACGACGTCGCCGTACATCTGCACGAAGCGGCGGTAGGAGTCCCAGGCAAAGCGTTCATTGCCGGCCTTGCGGGCCAGTCCGATCACCGCCTCGTCGTTGAGGCCGAGGTTCAGGATCGTGTCCATCATGCCAGGCATCGAGGCCCGGGCGCCTGAACGCACCGACAGCAGCAAGGGGTCTGCCGCGTTGCCGAAGGTCTTGCCCATCTCGAGCTCGATGAAGGCCACACCCTCCAGCACCTCGCCCTTGATCAGCCCGAGTGCGTGTTCCTTGCCCATCTCGGTAAAGACCGTGCAGGCCTCGGTGCTGATGGTGAAGCCCGAAGGCACGGTGATGCCCAGCAGGCACATCTCGGCCAGATTGGCCCCCTTGCCGCCCAGCAGGTTCTTCATGGCGGCCGAACCCTGCGTATGGGTGGTGCCGAAACGATAGACGTAACGCGTCTCAGGGGTCTGGCGCGTCTTCGGGGTCGGGTTACTCATGGCGTGCTCTCTGGTGAGGGTAGGAATCGGCAAGCGGGCGGCCCGGCAGACAGGCGCGGCCCGGTGATCTCAGCGTTCGCCGAGCATCTGTGGCGTGACCAGGCAGATGCCGCGTTCGGTGACGTGGAATCGGGCCCGGTCCAGCACCGGGTCCACGCCGGCTGTGAAACCGTCGGGCAAGACACAGCGCTTGTCGATGATGGTGCGGCGCAGCGTCACGCCGCGGCCAACGCTCACGTTGGGAAGCACCACCGAATCCTCGACCAGGCTGGCGTCGGCCACCTTCACGCCATTGAAGAGGATCGAACGGCGGACCGTTCCACCGCTCACGATGCACCCCCCCGAGACCAGCGAGTCCACCGCCGTGCCGCGCCTTCCGGCGTCGTCGAAAACGAACTTCGCAGGCGGCCGGGTGGGCTGGCGGCCCAGCACGGGCCAGGACTCGTCGTAGAGGTTGAGCTCGGGCACCACCCGGGTGAGGTCGAGGTTGGCTTCCCAGTAGGCGTCCAGCGTGCCCACGTCGCGCCAGTAGGGCCGGTCGCCAACCATGTTGACGCAGCTGTCCTCGAAGCGATGGGCGAAGACCCGCGCGGACTTGAGCACGCCAGGGATGATGTCGCGCCCGAAGTCGTGGCTGGAATGCGGGTCGACAGCGTCACGCTCGAGCAGGTCGAGCATGAAGTCGGTGTTGAAGGTGTAGATGCCCATGCTGACCAGCGCGCGGTCGGGCCGGCCGGGCACGGGCTCGGGCCGGGCGGGTTTCTCCTGAAAGGCCACGACGCGTTGATCGGCGTCGACCGCCATCACGCCAAAGTCGCTGGCTTCCTCAAGAGGCACTTCAAGGCAGGCCACCGACAGTTCGGCCCCCTTGGCGACGTGCTCAGCCAGCATCGCGGAGTAGTCCATCTTGTAGACATGGTCGCCGGCGAGGACCACGATGTGGTTGGAGCGTGCTTCGCGCACCAGGTCGAGGTTCTGGAACACGGCGTTGGCCGTGCCGGTGTACCAGCGCTCACCGGTCTGTTGCTGGGCCGGCACGATGTCGACGAACTCGCCCAGGCTGGCTTCCAGGAACCCCCAGCTGCGCTCGACATGGCGGATCAGGGTCTGGGCCTTGTACTGCGTCAGCACACCGATGCGCCGCAGCCCTGAATTGACACAGTTGCCCAGAGCAAAGTCGATGATGCGCATGGTGCCGGCAAAGGGCACGGCAGGCTTGGCGCGGTGGTCCGTCAGTTGCCGCAGGCGGCTGCCACGACCACCGGCCAACACCAGAGCGTAGGTGTTGCGCGTCAGGCCGCGGCGCGAATCGATGTTCATGGCGGATCAGGTTGGTGAGTCGGGCAGTGGCGGTGGCGGTGGTGGTGGTGGTGGCGGTGGTGGTGCCCGCCGGGACACCCCCGGACGCCGGGGGCTGCAGCCACGACGCGCCCGCGTGGCTCTGACTTTCCGACACCGCTTGGCTCGCAAGCCTGATTTAGATCAAGTCCTCAATGGCTGCGCTGCATAGAGTGGCGACGCCCTGACCGAAGGAACCCTGTCTTGATCGTTCATCGTTTGAAGCGCGGGCTTGACCTGCCGCTGGCGGGCGAGCCAGAACAGGTCGTGCATCCCGCCCGCGCGGTCTCACGCGTGGCGCTGCTTGGCAACGACTATCCCGGCTTGAAGCCGAGCTTTCTGGTCGGCCCCGGCGACCATGTGCTCTGTGGCCAGGCGCTGTTCGAGGACAAGCGGTGGCCCGGCATCCGGTACACCGCACCCGCGGCCGGCACCGTCGCGGCCATTCACCGGGGCGAGCGCAGAGTCTTTGAATCGCTGGTGATCGACGTCGCCCCCGAAGAAGGCGCCGCGTCGCACATACCCTTCAGCAGCTACTGCGCCAAGCCCCCGGCGGCCCTGTCAGCCGACGAGGTGCGCGCGCTGTTGCTGGAGTCCGGTTTGTGGACGGCGCTGCGAACCCGCCCTTTCTCGCAGGTGCCTGCGCCGGGCAGCGCGCCGCACCGGCTCTTCATCACCGCCACGGACACGAGACCGCACTCGCCCGCGCAGGACGTGGTGCTGGCCGATCGCGGGGCCGACTTCGAGACCGGTGTGCTGTGCCTGGCCAAGCTGTGCGCGGGCGACACGCATGTCTGCCTGGCACCCGGCTCGAGGATTCCGGTGCCCCAGGCGGCGGGCGTGCAGGCCCAGGTCTTCGACGGCCCGCATCCCGCCGGAAACGCCGGCACCCACATCCACTTCCTGAGCCCGGTCGACCTTGAACGCACCGTGTGGCACATCGGCTACCAGGACGTGGCTGCGGTCGGGCAGCTGTTCAGTACCGGCCGGCTCGACGTGTCGCGCGTCGTCGCCCTGGCCGGCCCCAGCGTGCTGCGACCGCGCCTGCTGCGCACACGGCTGGGCGCCTGCGTGGATGAGCTGGTGGCGGGCGAAACCGGCCCCGGTGTGCAGCGGCAGGTATCGGGCTCGGTGCTGGACGGCCGCACAGCGCAGGGCGACGCGCGGGGCTATCTGGGCCGTTACCACCAGCAGGTGAGTGTCCTGGCCGAGGCCACGGAACGCGAGCTGTTCGGCTGGATGATGCCCGGCTTCGACAAGTTCTCGGTCTGGGGCGTGGTGGCCGGCGCCTTCACCGGCCGCGCGCAGGCGCTCAACACCACCACCAACGGCGGTGCCCGCGCCATGGTGCCCATCGGCTCGTTCGAGCGCGTGATGCCGCTGGACCTGATGCCCACGTTCTTGCTGCGCGCGCTGCTGATGAAGAGCGACGAACGCGCCGAATCCCTGGGCGCGCTGGAACTGGACGAAGAAGACCTGGCGCTGTGCACCTTCGTCTGCCCGGGCAAGGCGGAGTACGGGCCGCTGCTGCGCGCGGCGCTCACTCGCATCCAGAAAGAGGCTGCCTGATGTCGGCATTGCGCCAGTTGCTGGACCGCATCGGCAAACCCTTCCACCCGGGCGGCAAGCTGCAGCGCTTGTTCCCGCTGTACGAAGCGGCAGACACCTTCTTCTACGCGCCGGCCAAGACCACCACGACGGGCGCGCATGTGCGCGACGCCATGGACCTGAAGCGCATGATGATCATCGTCGTCATCGCCGCCTTTCCCTGTGTCTTCATGGCGCTGTACAACACCGGGTTGCAGGCCAACCTGGCCCTGGACCCGGCCAGGCTGGCGCTGCTGACCGGATGGCGGCATGAGGTCATCGCGCTGCTCGGCGTGGGCTACTCGCCGCAGAGCTTCGTGGCCAACATGGTCCATGGCTCGCTGTACTTCGTGCCGCTGTATGTGGTGACGATGGTCGTGGGCCTGGGCATCGAGGTGGCCTTTGCCGTCATTCGCAAGATGGAGGTCAACGAAGGCTTCTTCGTCACCGGCATCCTGTTTCCGCTGATCTGCCCGCCCGAAACCCCGCTGTGGCAAGCGGCCCTGGCGGTGGCCTTTGCCGTGGTGCTGGCCAAGGAAGTCTTTGGCGGCACGGGCATGAACTTCATCAACGTGGCGCTGGCCGCTCGCGCGTTCCTGTTTTTCGCCTACCCCGCGGGCATGTCGGGCGACAAGGTCTGGACAGCCGTTCCCGCCGCAGCCGCCGTCGACGGTTTCTCTGGTGCCACGGCGCTGACGCAGTTGCGCCATCTGGAAGCCCCAGCGACCTACCAGGACCTGCCCTGGATGGTGGCCTTCGGCGGCTTCGAGCCCGGCAGCATGGGCGAAACCTCGGCGCTGGCCTGCCTGATCGGCGCCTTCATCCTCGTCGTCACCGGCGTCGGTTCCTGGCGGCTGATGCTTTCGGTGGCGCTGGGCACGGTGGCGATGGCCACCCTGTTCAACCTCGTCGGCCCCAGCACCAACGCGATGGCCGCGGTGCCCTTCTGGTGGCACATGGTGGCCGGCGGCTGGGCCTTTGCGACGGTGTTCATGGTGACGGACCCGGTCACCGCGCCCTACTCCAACCTGGGCCGCTGGATCTACGGCGTGGCCATCGGCGCGCTGATCGTGCTCATCCGCGTCGTCAACCCGGCCTACCCCGAGTCGGTGATGCTGGTGATCCTGTTCATGAACGTGATCGCCCCCCTCATCGACCACCTGACGGTGAAGGCCAACCAACGTCGAAGGGCCAGGCGCCGTGCCCAGACTTGACTCCACCCGCTACACGGTGCTGTTCGCCGCTGGCGTGAGCGTGGTCTGCGCGCTGATGGTGGCCGCCGCCGCCGTCGGCCTGCGCGACCGGCAGGAAGTCAACGCCGTGCTGTACAAGCAGAAGAACGTGCTGCTCGCCGCCGGGCTGGTCAAACCAGGCCAGAGCCTCTCCGCCGCCGACGTGCAGCGGCTCTTCGACCAGCGCATCAGCGTGCGGGCCGTCGAGCTGAAGAGCGGGCAACTCGTGCCCGAGACGACCCTCGACGCCAAGACCTACGACCAGCGCAAGGCGCGCAACGACCCCGGGATGTCCAGCGCGGCGCCGCCCAACGCTGCGCAGGTAGCGCGCCTCCCGCGCTACGGCACGGTGTACCAGGTGAAGGCCGCCGACGGCCAGACCGAGCTGGTAGTGCTGCCCATCGAAGGCATGGCGATGTGGGGCACGGTGTACGGCATGCTGGCCATCGACCGCGATGCCAACACCGTGCGCGGCCTGACCTTCTACGAGCAAAAGGAAACGCCCGGCCTGGGCGGCGAGATCGCAAATCCCAAGTGGCTGGCCCTGTGGGTGGGCCGCAAGGCCTATGACGCCAACTGGTCGCCCCAGCTGCAGGTCATCAAGGGCACGGCCGGCCCCCCTGACAAGGACCCGCACCACGTCGACGGCCTGTCGGGCTCGACCATCACCAGCAACGGCATCACACGCGTGGTGCGCTTCTGGTTGTCGAGCGACGGCTATGGCCCTTACCTGAAGTCGCTGAGGGCGGCGGCACCCGCATGAGCAACTCGAACGCGCTGTTCGGCAAGAAGGAGCGGGCTGCGCTCATCAGCCCGGTCATCGTCGCCAACCCGATCGCCATCCAGGTGCTGGGCATCTGCTCGGCGCTGGCAGTGACGACGCGCATGGACAAGGCGCTGGTCATGGGCATCGGCGTGATCCTGGTCACTGCGCTGGCCAACCTGGCGGTCAGTCTGGTGCGCAACCACACCCCGGGCAGCATCCGCATCATCGTGCAGCTGGCCATCATCGCGTCGCTGGTGATCGTGGTCGATCAGGCGCTGAAGGCCTTTCTCTACGAGCTGTCGCTGGAGTTGTCGGTCTTCGTCGGTCTGATCATCACCAACTGCATCGTGATGGGCCGCGCCGAGGGCTTCGCGATGCAGAACCCGCCCTGGATCAGCTTTCTGGACGGCATCGGCAACGGCCTGGGCTACGCGCTGGTGCTGCTGATCGTCGGCTTCGTACGCGAACTCCTTGGCGCGGGCACGCTGTTCGGCGTGGAGGTGATCAAACTTGCCAAGAACGGCGGCTGGTACGAACCGAATGGGCTGATGCTGCTGGCGCCGTCGAGCTTGTTCATCATCGCCTTGATCATCTGGGCGCTGCGCACCTGGAAGCCCGAGCTTCAAGAGAAAGACTAAGCAGTCAAGCGCCATGGAGCACTACCTCAACATCGCCATCCGCGCCATGTTCCTGGAGAACATGGCGCTGGCCTTCTTCCTGGGCATGTGCTCGTTCCTGGCCTGCTCGAGAAAGGTCGAGACCGCCATCGGCCTGGGCGCGGCGGTGGTGTTCGTGCAGGTGCTCACGGTGCCGCTGAACAACCTCATCCTGCGCTACCTGCTGGACGAGGGCGCACTCGGCTGGTTGTCGCCGTCGCTGGCCAAGGTCGACCTCAGCTTCCTGGCCTTCATCCTGTTCATCGGCACCATCGCTGCCGCGGTGCAGGTGGTCGAGATGGCGGTCGACCGCTTCATGCCCGGCCTGTACAACACGCTGGGGGTGTTCTTGCCGCTGATCGCGGTGAACTGCGTGATCCTGGGCGGCTCACTGTTCATGCAGGAACGCAACTACACGCTGGGCGAAAGCGTCGTGTTCGGTTTCGGCTCGGGCGCCGGCTTCATGATCGCCATCGTGGCCATCGCAGCCATCCGCGAGAAGCTCGAGTACTCCGACGTGCCGGCCGGCCTGCGCGGCCTGGGCATCACCTTCGTGACGGCCGGGCTGATGTCGATCGCCTTCATGATGTTCTCGGGCATACAGCTCTAGAGGAGGCGCGACCCGTGACAGAAATCCTCTCCGGTGTGACCATGTTCACCGTCGTCGTGCTGGCGCTGGTGGCGCTGCTGCTGGCTGCACGCCGCAAGCTGGTGCCCTCGGGTGCCGTCACCATCAACATCAACAACGACCCCAGCAGGGCGCTCAAGGTGGCGGCAGGCAACACGCTGCTGGGCACCCTGGGCGACAACAAGATCTTCATCCCCTCGGCTTGCGGCGGCAAGGGCGCCTGCGGCGTGTGCGAGGTCATCGTCAAGTCCGGCGGCGGCAGCCTGCTGCCCACCGAGACCGGTTTCATCAGCCGCGGCGAGGCCAAACGCGGCTGCCGCCTGGCTTGCCAGGTCAAGGTCAAGCGCGACATGGCCATCGAGATCGCGCCGGAGATCTTCAACGTGCGCAAGTGGCGTTGCAAGGTCATCAGCAACCACAACGTCGCCACCTTCATCAAGGAACTGCGGCTGGCCCTGCCCGAAGGCGAGGACGTGCCCTTCCGTGCCGGCGGCTACATGCAGCTGGAATGCCCGCCGCACCAGATCGACTTCAAGACCTTCGACATCGAAGTGCCTTACCGTGAAGACTGGGACAAGTTCGACCTCTGGCGCTTCAAGTCGGTGCTGACCGAGCCCATCGAGCGCGCCTACTCGATGGCCAACTACCCGCTGGAAAAAGGCGAGTTGCTGTTCACCGTCCGCATCGCCTTCCCGCCCGGCTACAGCCAGGACATTCCGCCGGGCATCATGAGCTCCTGCGTCTTCAACCTCAAGCCCGGCGACGAACTCACCGTGTCGGGGCCGTTCGGCGAGTTCTTCGCGCGCGACACGAACAGGGAGATGTGCTTCATCGGCGGCGGCGCGGGCATGGCCCCGATGCGCTCGCACATCTTCGACCAGTTGAAGCGCCTGAAGAGCCCCCGCAAGATGAGCTTCTGGTACGGCGCACGCAGCCTCAAGGAAGCCTTCTACGTCGACGAGTTCGAGGCCCTGGCCGCTGCCAACCCCAACTTCAGCTGGCACCTGGCCTTGTCGGAACCGCTGCCCGAAGACCACTGGACGGGCGCCACCGGCTTCATCCACAACGTGCTGCGCGAGCACTACCTGCAGCAGCACCCGTCGCCCGAGGACATCGAGTACTACCTGTGCGGCCCGGGGGTGATGAACAAGGCCGTCATCGAGATGCTGTTGTCGCAGGGCGTGGACCGCGAGAACATCATGCTCGACGACTTCGGTTGACGCCGCCCATGCCCACCATGCCACCAAGGAGCCCGCGATGAAGGCCATGCTGATCGAAGAGGTGGTGCGCGACCGCGGCAGCGACGAGCTGTACTCGGTGCAGGCCTCCGCCACCGTGGCCGACGCTGTCGACGAGATGGCCCGTCGCGAGATCGGCGCCGTGCTGGTGATGAACGAGGAGCAACTGGTCGCCGGCATCTTCACCGAACGCGACCTGCTGATGCGCGTCGTGCGCCCCGGGCTGGACACCCGGACCACGCCTTTGTCGCTGGTGATGACGCGCGAACTTTGCTTCGTCTCGCCCGGCACCACGCTGGAAGCGGCGATGGCGCTGATGCACCTGCGCAAGCTCCGCCACCTGCTGGTCATCGACGGACCCGTGGTGCATGGCCTGGTGTCGATGCGCGACCTGGTCTACCAGGTGGTTCGACACGGCCAGGAGTGGGTCGAAGACGCCGTGCGCGAGGCGCAGGCCGCCCAGCGCAAACCTGAGCCCGCTCAAGACAACATCGCCTGAGGCTGCCATGAACTTGCCCAACGCTGCTACAACCCACCCCAACCTGCAACGACGCATTGCCTTGGCCGGCAGCCTGGGCGCCTTCGCCTTGCTTGCCAGTGGCTGCAGCCGGCGCGAGTCGCTGGTGGACCTGGGAGGCGACGGCGTACTGGCCTTCCAGGGCGAGGCAATGGGCACGCAGTACACCGTGAAGCTGGTCTCGCGCGGCCACTCCGGGCAGGCCCAGGCCGCCGCGCAGAACGCGGTGGCCGAGGCACTCAGCGAGGTGGAGCGCTTGATGTCGCACTACGACCCTCAATCTGAGCTGTCTCGCCTGAACCGCCAGCCACTCGGCCAGCCGATGACGGTGAGCGAATCGACCCTGCAGGTCCTGGCGGTCGCGGCCCAAGTGCATGCGGCATCGGGTGGCGCCTTCGACGTGACGCTGGGCCGTGCGGTCGATGCCTGGGGCTTCGGCCCGTCAGGCAAGCCGCGGCGGGTACTGCCGCCCGCCATGGTGACCCGCCTGCAGCAAGCGCAGCGCCCCGGCGCACTGCTGCTGAACCCGCGCGCCGACAGCGTCACCCGCGAACAGGATGTGCTGGCCAATCTGTCGGGGGTCGCCAAGGGCTACGGCGTCGACCGCGCGGCGCAGGCGCTGGAGGCCTTGGGCATGGGTGACTACATGGTGGAGGTGGGCGGCGAAATCCGTACCCGCGGCGTCAACGGCCATCAGGCACCGTGGCAACTGGCCATCGAGCGGCCCGATGCCCAGCCGCAACAAGCTTTGCGCATCGTGCCGATGTCGGGCCTGGCGCTGGCCACTTCGGGTGACTACCGCAACTACTTCGTCGACAACGGTCGCCGCTACTCGCACGAACTCGACCCGGCCCGTGCCGCCCCGGTGACGCATGCGCTGGCGTCGGTGAGTGTGGTGGCTACCGACTGCACCCTGGCCGACGCCTGGTCCACCGCGCTCTTCGTGCTGGGCCCCGAGTTGGGACCGCTGACTGCAGCCCGGCTGGGCCTGGCTGCGCACTTCCTGGTTCGCCAGCCTGCGGGTGGCCTGAGAGAGAGCCTTTCTCCCGCATTTGCCGCGTTGGGTTCCAGCCGTGCCTGATCTGCTGCTGTTCTTCCTGCTCGCGCTGGTGGGCGTTGCCACCACCATCGCGGCCATGGCGGTGGGCGTGATGTTCAGGCGCCCCTGCCTGCGCGGGTCCTGCGGCGGCACGCCCCCGCTCGGCCCCGATGGCCGGGCCTTGTCTTGCGCCACTTGCCCGAACCGAAAGCGCGGCGCAGGGCCGAGCCCCTGAGCCGGGGCTTCAGGCGGCGACGTCGCGGTCGCCGTCGATCAGCCTTTGCAGCCCGGCGGGGTCGGTGATCTGTATCTGCCGGTGGTGGACGAGAAGCAAGCCGTTGGCCTGGAACTTCGAAAAGGTCCGGCTCACGGTTTCCAGCTTCAAGCCCAGGTAACTGCCAATCTCCTCGCGGCTCATGCGCAGCACGATGGCGGTCGACGAAAACCCCCGCACCTGCAGGCGGTACATCAGGTTCAGCAGGAAAGCTGCCAGACGCTCCTCGGCGTGCATGCTGCCCAGCATCAACATCACGCTGTTGTTGCGCACGATCTCGCGGCTCATCACGCGGTGGAACTGCCGTTGCAGTGAGTGGATCTCGACCGCCAGAACCTCCAAGTCTTCATAGGGAATGGCGCAGACCTGTGAATCCTCCAGCGCCACGGCGTCAAACTCGTGCACACCCTGGCCAATCCCGTCCAGGCCGATCAGCTCGCCGCCCATCTGAAAGCCGGTGACCTGCTCACGGCCGTCCTTCGAGGACACACTGGTCTTGAAGAACCCCGTCCATACGGCATAGACCGCGTTGAAGTGGTCACCGGCCTGGAACAATTTTGCGCCCCGGGGAACCTTGACGCGCGAAGCCACCATTCGGCGGTCCACCACATCGAGCTCATCTTTGGTCAGCCCGACCGGCAAGCAGATTTCGCGCAGGTTGCAATGAGAGCACACGACAGCGCAATGCGTTGTGTGCAAGGGCCTGTAGACGGATTCCACCATGGCCTCCTCCCTGGGCCCCATGAAAAGGGTCGGCCCTGTGATCAAACCGGAATCGAAGCTGCAAAGATGCCGTGAGGCGGCAGCTGCCTGACTGCACAGGGAGCCTACCTCAAAGCCTCATGACCGCCAGACTGACTTCCCCTGATCTGCATCAAGCCCGCGGCCGCCGCCCCCCGTAGAGTGCTGGCCACAGGCCGATCGAGCCGTGGCCATCAGGAGACCGCATTGCATCAGAAGGCACCACTGCGAGTGGGGTTGTTTGTTACCTGCCTGGCCGACCTGATGCGGCCCAGCGTCGCATTTGCCGCGGTGAAACTGCTCGAGGATGCCGGTTGCACGGTGGCCGTCCCGCCCGGCCAGACCTGCTGCGGCCAACCGGCGCTCAACAGCGGTGACAGCCCCGACACCCGGCGCATCGCCCGGCAGGTGATCGAAGCTTTCGAGGGCTTCGATGCCGTGGTCGGCCCCTCGGGTTCGTGCATGGGCACGCTGCGGCATGACTACCCTGCCCTGTTTGCCGACGACCCCGCCTGGCGCAGCCGCGCTGAAGACCTGTCAAAGCGCAGCCATGAACTGCTGAGCTTTCTGGTCGACGTGCTCCAGGTGGACACGGTGGCCGCGAGCCTGGACGCCCGCGCCACCTACCACGACTCCTGCGCCGGACTGCGCGAGATGGGTGTGAAGGGCCAGCCGCGCAAGCTGCTGGGCAGCGTGCGGGGTCTGGACCTTGTGGAGATGCAGGGCACCGAAGAATGCTGCGGCTTTGGCGGCACCTTCTGCGTGAAGTACCCCGACATCAGCACCAAGATGGTCGACGACAAGATCGCCCACATCGTGGCCAGCGGCGCCACCACCGTGCTGGGCGGTGATCTGGGCTGCCTGTTGAACATCGCCGGGCGCATCCAGCGCCGCGGGCTGCCGATCCGCGTGATGCACACGGCCGAGGTGCTGGCCGGCATGGGCGCAGCGCCGGCCATCGGTGAAGCGGAGCCACGCTGATGCACGCCGCCCCCACCGCGCTGAACGACACGTTCTCCAAGCGGGTGGCCATTGCCATCCACGACAAGCGGCTGCAAGCCGCGCTGGACCACGCCAGCGGCGGCTTTGCCAGCAAGCGCGCAGTTCAGGTGCAGGCGCTGCCGGAGTGGGAGGCGCTGCGCGAACGCGCCCGCACCCTGAAGGACCACGTGCTGTCGCACCTGGACACTTATCTCGAACGCTACGAGGCCGAGGTCGTCAGGCAGGGCGGCCACGTGCACTGGGCTGCCACGGCAGAAGAAGCGCGCGAGATCGTGCTGGGCATCTGCAAGGCCGCCAACGCCAAGACCATCACCAAGGGCAAGTCGATGGTCAGCGAGGAGATCGGGCTGAACGACGCGCTCGAGGCCGCAGGCTACAGCGTGATGGAGACCGACCTCGGCGAGTACATCATCCAGTTGGCCAACGAGCCGCCCAGCCACATCATCGTGCCGGCGGTGCACAAGACCCGTGCGCAGGTGGCCGACCTCTTCGACACGGCGCACCGCCCGCTGGGCTACACCAAGCACCTCACCGAGGTGAGCGAGATGGTGAACGAGGCTCGCCAGGTGCTGCGCCACCACTATTTCGAGGCCGACGTCGGCATCACCGGCGGCAACTTCCTGGTCGCCGAAACCGGCTCCAGCATCATCGTCACCAACGAAGGCAACGGCGACCTGACGCAGACGCTGGCGCGCGTGCACATCGTCACCAGCGGCATCGAACGCGTGGTGCCGACGCTGGACGACGCGGTGACCTTCCTGCGCCTGCTGGCGCGCAGCGCCACCGGGCAGGAAACCGAGACCTACACCACTGTCAGCACCGGACCGCGCCGTGCCGATGACCTCGACGGCCCGCAGGAATACCACGTGGTGCTGGTCGACAACGGCCGTTCGAAGATGCTGGGCGGCGCCTTTCGCGAGATGCTGCGCTGCATCCGCTGCGGCGCCTGCCTGAACCACTGCCCTGTGTACACCGCCGTGGGCGGGCATGCCTACGGCTGGGTCTATCCGGGGCCGATGGGCTCGGTGCTGACGCCGCTGATCAACGGCATCGAGACTGCCTACGACCTGCCGAATGCGTGCACCTTGAACGGCCGCTGCCAGACCGTGTGCCCGGTGAAGATTCCCCTGCCCGGGCTGCTGCGCGAAATCCGCCGCCAGCAGTTCGAAGGCGGTCTGACCCACTGGCCGGTGAAGCTGGCGCTGCGCTCGTGGGCCTGGGTGGCCCAGCGCGCGCCGCTGTACCACGCGCTGATGGGCATCGGCATTCCGCTCATGCACCGGCTGGGGCGACGGCGCGGCGCGCTGCGCTGGCTGCCGCTGGCCGGCGGCTGGACAGGCACCCGTGACCTGCCCGCACCGCAGCGCCAGACCTTCCAGCAGGCCTGGAAGCAACGCCAGGAAGGTCGGTCATGAGTACCGGACAGAGTGAAGGTCACAGCAATAGCCGAAGCAACGGCCAGCGCGGCGGCCGCGACAGGGTGCTGGCGCAGATCCGCCAGTCGCTGGGTCGCAGCGGACCGGCGGCTGGGCCCATCCCCGCCCTGCCCGGCCCGGGCCCCGTGCCAGTGTTCAGCGGTGGCGTGGTCGATCGGTTCGTCGCCAAGATGATCGAGAAGTCGGCCACCGTCGATCGCCTGGCCTCGATGGACGAGGTCGGCGCGTCGGTGGCACGCTACCTTGCGGCCATTCCCGTTCCGGCCCAGGTGCGCGCCTCGGGCGCGTTGCGCACCCTGGCCTGGCCCGCAGGCCTGCAGGTGCAGTACGGCGCCGCGGTGCGCGAAGACCTGAGCAGTGTCACGCCCTGCTTCGCGGCGGTGGCCGAGTCCGGCGGCATCGCCACGCTGTCGGGCGCCGACACGCCCAGCACGTTGAACTTCGTGCCCGACAACCACATCGTCATCGTGCACGAAGCCCAGGTGCTGCCGCACTTCGAAGACCTGTGGGCGAAGTGGCGGGCCCATGGGCAACCCATCCCGCGCACGGTGAACATCATTTCGGGGCCATCGCGCACGGCCGACATCGAACAGACCATCCAACTCGGCGCGCACGGGCCGCGGCGGCTGCACATCCTGCTCGTCGCAGGCTGACCACCCTGCCGCGCCAAGACGCGGCGAAGGAGACAAGGCATGAACCTCGGATTGCAAGCGCTGTTGGCCTTCACCCCCATCGGCCTGTCGGGCGTGCTGCTCATCGGACTGGGCTGGCCCGCGAAACGGGCGATGCCACTGGTCTATGTGATCACTGCCGTCATCGCCCTGATGTTCTGGGGCGTCAGCTTCAACCGCGTGGCCGCGGCCACGCTGGAAGGGCTGATCATCACCGTGCAGGTGCTGTGGATCATCTTCGGCGCGCTGTTGCTGCTGAACACGCTGAAGCACTCGGGCGGCATCGCCAGCATACGCAGCGGCTTCGCGGGCATCAGCCCCGACCGGCGCGTGCAGGTCATCCTCATCGCCTGGCTCTTCGGTTCCTTCATCGAGGGTGCCTCCGGCTTCGGCACGCCGGCCGCCGTGGCCGCGCCGCTGATGGTGGCGGTGGGCTTTCCGGCGCTGGCCGCGGTGATGTTCGGCATGATGATCCAGAGCACGCCGGTGTCTTTCGGCGCCGTCGGCACACCGATGCTGGTGGGCGTGCAGGGCGGGCTGCAGCGCGAACAGATGACGGTTGCGCTGCAGGCCCAGGGCCAGGGCTGGCCCGACTTCTTCAACGTCGTCGTCGGCCAGGTGGCCATCATGCACGCCATCTGCGGCACGATGATCCCGGTGTTGCTGGTGGTGTTCATGACGCGCTACTTCGGGCGCAACAGGTCCTGGACCGAAGGTCTTTCGATCCTGCCTTTCGCACTGTTCTCGGCTTTCGCCTTCACCGTGCCCTATGCACTGGCCGGCGTTTTCCTGGGGCCGGAGTTCCCCTCGCTGATCGGTGCGCTGATCGGCCTGGGCATCGTCACGCTGGCCGCGCGGGCCGGCTTCCTGGTGCCGAAGACGGTTTGGGACTTTGCCCCAGCCAAGGAGTGGCCCGCCGAATGGATGGGCAGCATCGAGATGAAGCTCGACGAGATCGGCAGCCGCAAAATCCCGACTCTTCTCGCCTGGCTGCCCTACCTCCTGCTGGCCGGCATCCTGGTGCTCAGCCGAACCGTACCGGAATTCAAGAGCGCACTCACCTCGGTGGCCTGGAGCACCAAAAACATCCTGGGTGAAACCGGCATCAGTGGCAGCTTCCAGCCGCTGTACCTGCCTGGCGGCATTCTGGTCTTCGTCTGCCTGCTCACCGTATTCCTGCACAAGATGAAATGGGCCGATTTCGGCACGGCCGCCAAGGAGTCCAGCGGCACGTTGCTGAGCGCCGGCTTCGTGCTGGTGTTCACCGTGCCCATGGTGCGCATCATGATCCAGTCGGGCGTGAACGTGAACGAGCTCAAGAGCATGCCCATTGCCATGGCCACCTGGGTGGCGGCTTCGGTGGGCGAGGTCTACCCCTTCTTCGCGCCCACCGTGGGCGCGCTGGGTGCCTTCCTGGCGGGTTCCAACACCGTGTCCAACCTGATGCTCAGCCAATACCAGTACAGCGTGGCGCAGGCCATCGGGGTCAGCGGCGCCACCATGGTGGCGGCGCAGTCGGTGGGCGCGGCGGCCGGCAACATGATCGCCATCCACAACGTGGTGGCGGCGTCGGCCACGGTGGGTGTGATGGGGCGCGAAGGTTTGACGCTTCGCCGCACCGTCATTCCGACCATCTACTACGTGCTGCTGGCCGGTACGCTGACGATGATCAGCATGTACGTGCTGAAGATCGGCGACCCGCTGCTGGGCGTGGCCCTGAAGTAGCTGCCCACCGCCCGAAAACCTGCCGAGGTTGCCATGCTGCAAACGCCCTACGACGAACTCCACCGGCGCCTGGGCCGCTCTATTCCGGCAACCCGCCTCGTCACCGACCCGCTGCGCCTGCTGGCCTGGGGCAGCGACGCCAGCTTCTACCGCCTGACGCCGCAGTTGATGGTGGTGGTGGAGGACGAGGCCGAGGTGCGGTTGGTGCTGCAGCAATGCGCCGCGCTGGGTACGCCGGTGACGTTTCGCGCTGCGGGTACCAGCTTGTCGGGCCAGGCCATCACCGATTCGGTGCTGGTGCTGCTGGGCGACGGGTGGCGCGGCATGCGCGTTTCGCCTGATGCCGCGATCATCAGCCTGCAGCCCGGCGTCATCGGCGCTGCAGCCAACCGGCGGCTGGCGCCGCTGGGCCGCAAGATCGGCCCCGACCCGGCCAGCATCGACGCCGCGATGATCGGCGGCATCGCCGCCAACAACGCCAGCGGCATGTGCTGCGGCACGGCGCAGAACAGCTACAACACACTGGCCGCCATGCGCGTCGTGCTCGCCGATGGCACCGTGCTCGACACCCAGGACGCCGCCAGCCGGTCAGCCTTCCTGAAGGAACGCCCCGAACTGGCACAGGGCCTGGCCGCACTGGGCAAGCGCACCCGCGCAGACGACGGGCTGGCCGAGCGCATCCGCCACAAGTTCCGGATGAAGAACACCACGGGTTACGGCCTGAACGCGCTGGTGGATTTCGAAGACCCGGTGGACATCCTGTCGCATCTGATGATCGGCAGCGAAGGCACGCTCGGCTTCATCAGCGAGATCACCTACTTCACGGTGGAAGAACACGCGCACAAGGCCAGCGCCTTGATCCTCTTCGACCATCTGGAGACGGCCTGCAGTGCTGTCACACGCCTGAAGCATTCGCCAGTGGCAGCGGTGGAGTTGCTGGACCGCGCATCGATGCGGTCGGTTCAAGACAAAGCCGGCATGCCCGCCGCGCTGCGTGACTTGCCTCCTGACGCCGCTGCACTGCTGGTGGAAGTGCGCGCCGCCACCGCAGTGGCGCTGGCGGTGAAGATCGACGCCGTCGCCGACACCCTGGAAGGCACGGCACTGGCCACGCCCTTGCGTTTCACCACCGACGCCACCGAAGCGGCCGCACTGTGGAACGTGCGCAAAGGCATCTTTCCGGCCATTGGCGCCATGCGCGCCACCGGCACCACGGTGATCATCGAAGACGTGGCTTTTCCGGTCGAACGCCTGGCCGAGGCCACGCAAGACTTGCAACGGCTGTTTGTCGAACAGGGCTACCCGGACGCCATCGTCTATGGCCACGCACTGGAAGGAAACCTGCACTTCGTCTTCACGCAGGATTTCGGCCAGGCGGCCGAAGTGCAGCGCTACAGCCGCTTCATGGACGCCGTGTGCACGCTGGTGGTGAAGAAGTACGACGGAAGCCTGAAGGCAGAACACGGCACCGGCCGCAACATGGCGCCGTTTGTCGAGCTGGAATGGGGCGCGCCGGCCTTTGCGGTGATGAAGGAGATCAAGGCCCTGCTGGACCCGCAAGGGCTGCTCAACCCGGGCGTCATCCTGAATACCGACCCCCAGGCGCATCTGAAGAACCTCAAGCCGCTGCCAGCCGCCGACCCGCTGGTGGACAAGTGCATCGAGTGCGGGTTCTGCGAGCCCCAGTGCCCGTCGCGCGGCCTGACGCTGTCGCCACGCCAGCGCATCGTGGGCTGGCGCGAGATCAGCCGGCTCGATGCCGCAGGCAGCGACCCGCAGCGCTCGGCAGCACTGAAGGGTCTCTACGACTACCACGGCCTGGAAACCTGCGCCGGCTGCGGCCTGTGCGCCACGGCCTGCCCGGTGGGCATCGAGACCGGTCTGCTCATCAAGGCCTTGCGTGGCCAGCGCGCCGGATCGCTGGCCAAGAGCGTGGCCAACGTGGCCGCCCGCAATTACGCCGCGCTGACCACTGGCGTGCGCTGGGGTCTGGGTGCTGCCGATTTGTTGCACGGTGTCGTCGGCACACGGGTGATGAAGGGCACGCTCGACAGCCTGCGCAAGGCCTCGGGCGGGCGGCTGCCGAAGTGGTCGCCGGCGCTGGCGCGGCCTGTCCACTTTGTTCCCCGACCGCAGCCCGTGCAGCGCGCCGAGCGCGTGGTGTACTTCCCCAGCTGCGCCGCGCGCAACATGGGCCCGCAACGCGGCGATGAAGGTGTGGAGGCGCTGCCCACGGTGGTCGAACGCCTGTTGCAGCGCGCGGGCTTCGATGTGCTCTACCCGCCGGCGCTGGCCGGCCAGTGCTGCGGTCAGCCCTTCGAGAGCAAGGGCTTGATGGAAGCGGCGAACTTCAAGTCTGCCGAGCTGGAGTCCGCGCTGGCCCAGGCCAGCGAAGGGGGCCGCTGGCCCATCGTCTTCGACACCAGCCCTTGCGCCTACCGCATGAAGAAGTTCCTTGCCGGCCGCTTGCCCGTGCACGACAGCGTGGAGTTTGCGCACGACACGCTGCTGCCCCGCCTGCACCTCACGCCGCAGCCCGAAGCGGTCGCCGTGCACCCGGTATGCAGCGTGCGCAAAATGGGCACCGTGAACAAGCTGGAAGGCATCGCCAAGCACTGCAGTGCGCAGGTGGTCACGGTCGACGAAGTGCGCTGCTGCGGCTTTGCCGGCGAGCGTGGCTTCATGCGGCCGGAGCTGAACGAACACGCGCTGCGCCACTTGAAGCAGGCCTTGCCTGCAGGTTGCCAAAGCGGCTACTCCACCAGCCGCACCTGCGAGATCGGCTTGTCCGAGATGGCCGAGATGCCCTACCAATCCATCCTGTACCTGCTGGAGCGCTGCAGCTCCGCCGGCCCTGAGACCACAAGGCGAAGCGGCGCCGCAAACCTGACACCCGAGCCGCGATGAACGACGACATCAGCACCCTGCGCACCCAACTGCAAAAACTCAAGGCCCTGCACGACGAAGGCTCGCTCGACGCCAAGGCCTACGGCAAGGCCAAGGCGCCGCTGGAGCGCAAGCTGCTCGACAGCGTGCTGGCCGCCCCTGCGACCGCACCCGCGCCGCCGCGCCCCAACCGCAAGCTCATGGCGCTGCTGGCCGTGGCGGTGGCGGCCATCGCCGGGGGTGGCTACCTGTGGACAGGCTCGCCCGGTGCGCCCAGCGCGTCCACGCTCGGCGCCACGCGCTCGGCCGCGGCCACCGAGGACGGCGTGGCATCGCCGCACAGCGAAGGCGACAACGAGCAGCAGTTTGCCGCAGCGGTGGCCCAGCTGGCCCAGCGCCTGAAGACCGAACCTGACAATGCCGAAGGCTGGGCCATGCTGGCGCGGTCCTATTCACGGCTGGGTCGCCATGCCGAGGCCGTGCCGGCCTACGAGAAAGCCGTGGCGCTGCAGGGCCAGGACGCGCGCCTGCTGGCCGACTACGCCGACACGCTGGCCGTGCAGAACAACCGCAGCCTGGCCGGCGCACCGATGAAGCTCGTCGAACGCGCGTTGAAGATCGACCCCACCAGCCCCAAGGCGCTGGCCCTGGCCGGCACCGACGCCTTCGAGCGCAAGGACTACCCCGCTGCCGTGCGGCACTGGGAGACGCTGGCCCAGGGCATGCCCGCCGACAGCGCCCTGATGCCTGAACTGCAAGGCAGCATCGCCCAGGCGCGCCAGCTGGGCGGCCTGCCCAAGGCGGCGGCCCCCTTCGCCGCGGCAGCCCCTGCCGTCGCTGCGGCCGCGATGCCGGCGCCAGGGCCGGCGCCCACGCAAGCGGCCGCAGCGCCGGGCGCTTCCGCGCTGCAGGGCAGCGTGCGGTTGTCGCCTGCCCTGGCCAAGCTGGCGTCACCGACCGACACGGTCTTCATCTTCGCGCGCGCCGCAGAAGGCCCGCGCATGCCGCTGGCCATCCTGCGCATGCAGGTCAAGGACCTGCCGCTCAAGTTCACGCTCGACGACAGCAGCGCCATGTCGCCGGCCACCCGTCTGTCGCAGCACCCCCGGGTGGTGGTCAGCGCGCGCGTCAGCAAGAGCGGCCAGGCCACGCCTGCGCCCGGCGACCTGGTCGGCCAATCGGCCCCGGTGGACAACACGGCCGGGGCCGTGGACATCGAGATCAACGACATGGTCAAGCCCTGACCTCACCCTGCCACGAGCCCGCCCGCCATGACCCACTACCTTTCACGTCAGGCCGGGACGACAGCGCTGCCCATGCTGGGCTTGCTGACCGCCTTGCTCGGGGCGCCGCTGCCTTCGCACGCGCAGGCGCAGGCGCAAGCGCAAGCGCCGTCGCGCGGAGAGTTGCTGTACACGACCCACTGCTCGGAGTGCCATTCGTCGCAGATGCATTGGCGCGAGAAGAAGAAGGTGAACGACTGGCCCAGCCTGCGCGCCCAGGTGACTTTCTGGCAAGCGCAGGCCCAGCTCGGTTGGGGCGACGAAGACATCACGTCGGTGGCGCGCTACCTGAACGCCACCTTCTACCGCCTGCCGCCGCCAGCCGACGCCAAGACGGCTGGCGCGCTTCCGGTCGGCAGCAGCCTGCGGCCACGACGTATCTACAATGTAGACACATCTTTGGAGATTGAATCATGGAAGCTGTCATTCGGAAGTGGGGCAACAGCCCGGCCCTGAGGTTGCCTGCGTTGGCGCTGAAGGAAGCTGCCTTCAGCTTGGAGCAGAAGGTAACGATCAGCGTCACCCGCGGGCGTATCGTGATCGAGCCATCAGAGCATGTGGAATACAACCTGGATGACTTGCTCGCTGGGATCACCCCGCAAAACGCTCATGCTGAAGTCAGCTTCGGCAAACCAGTGGGCAAAGAGGCGTTTTGAGGGTGTCGCGCCGCTACGTGCCTGATTCTGGAGATATTGTCTGGCTGGAGTTTGATCCTCAGACTGGGCACGAACAGGCAGGGCATCGACCCGCCCTGGTCATCAGCCCGGCAAGCTACAACGGAAAGACTGGGCTGATGGTTTGCTGCCCCATGAGCAGCCAAGTCAAGGGGCATCCGTTTGAAGTGGCGCTTGAAATTGACGGAGTTCCAGGTGCAGTGCTCTCCGATCAAGTGAAATCGATCGACTGGAAGATTCGCAATGCGAAGAAAAAGGCGGTTGCCCCTGCTTCGGTCATGACCCATGTACGGGCAAAGATCAAAGCGCTGCTCGTGATCGCTTGATCCGCAAACGCCCGCAAGCATCCGCAAACACCCGTCAATCAGGCCTTTGCCGCGCGCACCAGGTTCAGCGCCAGCAGCCGGCGAAGGATCTCTTCATCGGGCAACGCAGCGCGGTAGTCGGCCCAGCCGTAGGCCGCGGCGACAGCGGCGTCCAGGGTTTCGTGGGCGTGGGCCAGCCAGGCGGGGCGCTGGTTGTAGAGCTTGGTCAGCGTGCGCTGCGCCAGGTCTTTCTCGAAGCCCGGCTTGGCGACGATGCGGTCGGGGTAAGGCGAGGTCGCCATGCCCAGCGGCACGACTTCAGGCACGCGCTCGGTCCACTCGGGCGGGTTGAGCCAGGCGTCGCGCAAGGCCACCAGCCGCTGGGCGGCGCGTGCGATGGCGGCGGCGGATGCGTGCACTTCGGGC
>Ga0209181_10001829_pt1 | contig 35894 bp, 27 predicted proteins | sample MAT05_FD_187208 | JGI IMG/M metagenome (GOLD analysis project Ga0209181, IMG submission 187208) | Freshwater microbial communities from Lake Fryxell liftoff mats and glacier meltwater in Antarctica - MAT-05 (SPAdes) (version 2) | ecosystem: Environmental > Aquatic > Freshwater > Ice > Liftoff... | reverse complement strand
GTGCATAAAAGTCCATGCAAGTAAATAAGCCCCACCACAAATTAAGAACATGATAAAATAACCAGTTTTAATTTGGCCAATACTTTCGTAGTAAACAAATAGTCGTTTCTGAACAAGCCAACTTAGCAAGATACCGCCTAAACCTCCAAAAAAGCTACCAATCCCTGTAACAGAAGCGGTACTGATTTTTGGAAACATATCAGACACCGTGGTGAAGATATTGGCACTCCATGCCTGATGAGATGCGGCAGCCAGGCTAATGACTGACACGCCAAGCCACATATTCAATTCACCAAGCTGTTGAACAAAGACGATTGGAATAACAAATAATGCAAATATAAACATGCTTGCTTTTCTGGCCCTAAAAACAGGCATTCCACTGCCGATTAAGCGAAGCGGTATCCAGCCGCCAAAGATGCTGCCAATACTTGTAAACACATAAACAAATGTAATTGGTCCCATAAGTTCTCTGGTTGTTAATCCGTATTCTTTACGCAAAAAATCGGGCAACCAAAAAAGGTAAAACCACCAGATTGGATCTGTTAGAAATTTACCAATTGCAAACGCCCATGTCTGCCTGTAATGGAGTAGTTTAAACCAACTGAGCTTTACCACCGGAGTAACATACTCATCTTTATCGCTTTGGATATAAGCCAATTCGTTATCTCCCAGGCGTTTTTGCCTTAGGGGTATTTCATAATACCTAAACCATAGTATCAGCCAAACGAAACCTAAAGCGCCCGTAATAATAAAGGCCCACTGCCAGCCCAAATTATCAGCAATAACAGGTACTATAAGTGGCGCTAAAATGGCACCAATATTCGTCCCGGAGTTAAATATCCCGGTTGCTAAGGCTCTTTCTTTTTTGGGAAACCATTCTGCTGTTGTTTTTATTGCTGCCGGAAAGTTGGCCGCCTCAGTTACTCCAAGGAATATGCGGGCAAATACAAAACCAATGGCACCCGTTGCTAATGCGTGTACTACTGCCGCAATACTCCATAGAAAAGTGGCCAACGCATAACCAATCTTTGTTCCAAGCTTGTCTACTACATAACCGGCGAATAGCATGCCTATGGCATAAGATATTTTGAAAGAAATTTCAATATCAGTATAATTGGAAACTTCTTGAACTGCATTCCAACCGAAAGAAGTAGCCAAATATGGTTTAAGCGAACTAATCAATGCTCTGTCAATGTAATTGACTGTTGTCGCAAAAAATAATAAACCGCAAACAGTCCATCGATACTTCCCGACTATAATACCGTCTTGTTTTCCTTTTTCAAATTTTCTCTCAATCATAATCGTATTGTGTATGGTTTAGATTATTGTTGATCATTTTGCTCCTAATGAGTATGGCTATAGGTTAAAATACCTTTTTAATACATTCTACTGGAAAATATTTGACCGTGTCGATTAGACAGCCCTTTGACTACAAATACTTTTAGTAACCATTTCTTGCTCAACTCTATGCCACCCCATCAAAGGCATCATCGCTTACCTTTGCATACATCATTTTCGCAATGATATCCATGAAACAATTTCTATTACTCTTTTTTAGATGTTTCGTTTTATTACAACAAATGAAAACCGTGTAAGGAAACTACTTGGTGTAGTTAGAGTACCTACACAGATTCCATCTATTATATACATCAGACTTTTAAATTTCAGCTCAGTGACCTCCCTTTCACATGCCATGTTTCTTGATTTGACTACCATTAACACCTCAATCAATCAGTACCTAGAAAAAAGAGCTACACTTTCTTTTAGGCAGAATTAAAAAGATGCTTTCCTGTAAACACAGGAAAGCTAAATGATTGCTTGCTATATGAAATTAAAACTCCTAATGTTAGTACCCTTTTTGAGTTATTATAAGACAAGAAAGAAGTATAAAATCCCTGTCTGTCAAAATAAAAATTAGCGAAAAACAGGCAATCAATCCTAATCATTTAACACAGCGAAATCCCAGGTTTGAAGAGGCACTGAAAATTTCTCCCTTTCCACGGCTACCAAGAAAATAGCGGGTACAATATTGATCGCTGCAAAGAAAAGAACCTCCTTTCTGTACTTTTTTCTGCAGGTTAGGATCGTTGGGGTCATAACTTTCTCCAGGTCCTGTTGGATTTAAAGCAGTACCACCAGCCTCCTTTAATTCATCATAATAATCGGCGCTATACCAATCGCTACACCACTGCCAAACATTTCCGCCCATATCGTAAAGTCCGTAAGGATTAGGAGGGAAGGTTTTAACCGGCGAAGTACTTTTAAACCCATCTTCCATTTTGTTCTTGTTTGGAAATTGTCCTTGCCAAATATTTGCTGCCCATTTCCCTTTTGGTTTCAATTCATTTCCCCAGGGGAAAATCGTTGATTGGCCTCCTTTTGCAGCGAATTCAAATTCTGCTTCAGTAGGAAGACGTTTTCCAGCCCATTTACAAAATGCTAAAGCATCCTGATAGCAAATATGAACGACAGGATGGTCAAATCTGTTAATAATATTGCTTCCTTCGCCTTCTGGATGGCACCAATTAGCGCCCAGCACAAAACGCCACCAGTCAGTAGGATTATTCAAATCAACAGATGAAGATGGAGAAACAAATACGGCAGAACCAGGTCCTAAATCCTCTTTGGCCAATTCAGGGAATTCTTCCTGGGACAGGAGCTGTTCCGCTACCGTTTTATAGCCCGTTTCTTCTACAAACTCCATGAACTCTTTATTCGTTACCGGTGTCTCATCCATCCAAAAGCCGCTAACCTGAACACGGTGCAGCGGCAGTGCGTCAGGCATCTTACAATCTTTGCAACCCATATCAAAAGCGCCCCCGTTTATCCAAATCATTCCCTTTGTATAGGCATTTTTCTTTTCACTTATTGTAGAAAGAATGCTTTCAATTTTTTCAATTTGGCTAACTGTAGCCGGGTTGTTTTTTGTTGAATATTTACAAGCGTAATTTTGAGATAAACAAAATAGAAAGAATAACAGTGGCGTTAATTTTTGCCTTAACTTTTTCATACAAATGAACTTTCTTGCTTGTCTATGATATAAATTACCCCCTACATTACATCGTAAATCATGATGTAATTAAATTATCAATTTAATTACGACGCATTGTCATTGTTGATCTTTGAATGATCGTTTGAACGGGATTGGCAATCTTATCTGCTTCTTGCTGCAAATAGAGTGAGTATGCTTTTCCTGCTTCAAAACGGCGGTCAGATTTTTCCCAACATGCGAAGAAAAAAATGGTGATCTCATTTTTATTGCCAGCCTTCAATGCTACGTAAGTCGTATTGGGAATACTATCAGTTGAAGTGGTTGTGGCATTTGACAGGTACCTTTTTGAAGGAAAAAGAATAGCCAGTCCCAGATTTGTTCCTGTTCCCTCAGCTTGCGGGCCGTAGGTTGACAGTGAGCTAAATTTGTGATTATGTTTTTTGAATTCTAATTCATTTGAACCAAAATCAGCGATTCCACAAATGAGTTGCTGAAACATTTGCAAGGGCACATCAATCTTGTTCTGATAATAATATTGGCCCTTTGTTAAAATAATTGTTTCACTGCCGTTTTGCTTTGTCGTTCCAACGTCCCAGTTATAAAAATCCAATCGGAAAGCCGCTTGTAATGGACCTTCATATAGTGTTGTAAAAATGGCTGTATCTGCATCACCCAAACGATATAATAAATCATCTTCTTTTATTGCAAGACCACCGGCACCTAATGATTGTCCGACCTTCAAAATATCCATACCCCACGAATGCATTTTGTGCCAACTACCATCTACTCCTATCTGTTCTAAAACAGGTTCCGTTTTCACCTTACCATAGATATCCTTGCCATTGCGAAAATCAAAAAAGGAACGAAAAGCCACTTTATCGTTTTCGATTCCTGGCCCTTCCATCTGAAAAAACGGCACGGCTACGCTCGGCCGAAAATTTCGTTGTCGTGTGTAAGTTTCAATTTCGGGCGAAGGCGTGTTGTTGGTTGAACGAAGGCTTAAGCGAACATTGGTTAGATTTACAAATAGGGGCAACTCTTTTTCTGAAACCCACTGTAGCATCAGGGTGTCTCTTCCAAAGGGCTGTAACGATATTTCAATCAAAATTTTATCCCACTTTCCGTCTCTATTTTCGTCGATCAATTGACTATTGAGCAAGCTGCCTTGCCTACGCACAACCGGCAAATATTGGGACAGCGACTGTGACAATTCCTTTCTGGGAATCTCGATGACTTCATTGGTGCGTTCTATTGGCAAGGTATTTTTAAGAATAATGATTTGCTCGTTCGCAAAAGCTTTTGTAGAAGCAAAACAAAAGGCAAGCAAAGACATTGATACTATTTTATTAGTAGCAGGAAAAGAAAGCCGGATAGATTTTTTGTGCATAAGGATTGTTTCACAAATAACATTACGAAAAAAGGACACCGCCGTTGATATCAATATTGGCGCCTGTAATAAACGATGACTCTTCAGAAGCCAGGAAAGCGACAGCATCTGCGATTTCGCTCGCTTGTCCCTGCCTTCGCAACGGCGCTGTATTTTCGTATGAATGGCGCATTTCAGGCTTGGTGAACTTATCATGAAAGGCTGTGTCAATCATACCAGGACAGAGTGCATTAACCCGAATACCCCTTGGGCCCAACTCCTTTGCCATGGCCCTCGTAAATGCAGAAACGGCCCCTTTGCTTGTTGCGTAGGCGCAAGCCCCTGCCCCGCCGCCGTCTTTTGCTGCCGTTGAAGAAAGATTGATGATGGAAGCACCTTTCGGCATTAGTTGTGAAAAATATTTAACTACTAAAAAAACAGATTTGATATTTACGTTCATAACATAATCCCAAAAAATCTCGTCCATTTCTTCCACTGTCTTTCTTCCAACGAGCCCTCCCGCATTGTTCACCAAAATATGTACTCTTTCACCAAATAATTTTCTTGTTTCATCCAGCAGCCTTTGCACATCAGCAGCTTTTGTCATATCGCCTTTCACCGCAATTGCTTCTCCTCCCTGCTGCTTAATTTCACTTACCGTTTCAAGCGCTGCTTCTTCGGAACCGAAATAATTGACTATAACTTTCGCCCCTTCTTTAGCCAATCGAAGAGATATTTCCCGGCCAATGTCTCTGGCACCACCCGTAATTACGGCAACCTGGTTTTTAAATCGCATGATTATTAAATAATTTTTGTAAAATATATTGCTATTCAAAAAACGCACAATCTACATTCAATCAATTTATAGACAAAAGAACAAACGAAAATCCTTACGTAAGGCTACATTTTTTTTCGTTAAAAACAGTTCACTCATAAATAAACCTTAATAACCAGCTACTTCGATTTCAATAAATTGTAGAAAGAACAAAAATGATGGTATAATTCTTCCTGGTTTGCGTGTTGAATTATTTTTCTATTAAAAAGATGCCCCCCGATGCCAACACCATACGCACCTGCATCTATAAAAGCAGCTATGTTTTCCAATGTAATTCCCCCTGTAGGAATTAGTTTCACATTCGGGAACGGGCCCAAAACATCTTTTACAAAAGCCGGCGAAATGCAGGAAGCTGGAAACAATTTAACAGCCGTTGCTCCCAGTCGCACGGCGTTATATATTTCAGTTGGCGTAAAAGCGCCTGGGATAATTGCAACACCATTATTTACCGCGTTTTTTATTATTGCTTCATTAATGTTTGGTGTAACTATAAAGGAGGCGCCCGCTTCTATTGCCAGTTTAAGTTCCTCTAATTCACATACTGTTCCAGCCCCCACATTTAAATGACCGTCAAATTCTTCTGTAAGCTTTTTAATTGTAAGAACAGGTTGAGGAGAATTCATGGTTACTTCAATGGTTCGTAACCCGGCATTAATGTAAGCTGGCATCATCCTTTTTATTTCATCATAAGAAAACCCTCTTAAAATGCCAACCACCGGGGCTGATTGAAACAGTTTGGTGGAAAATCTATTTTTCATTGTAGAGCATGCAGTTTTTGTAAGCATTTGTTAATCCCAAAATTACTGAGGCATTTACATCTTCTTCCTTCATAACAAGGATTTTAGAGTTTGCAAATAAGTGCCCTAAGGCCATTCCATATAATTCATTTAACTTTTTTGTACCGCATAAAACCATACAGTCTATTCCTGATACCCTGGTGGACGACAGCTCGGTACCTATCACCAAACCACTTAGGAAATAGTAATTTTGGCAGGCGTTTAGCTTTTTAAAGAGTGCATTTGTTCTTACCTCAAAAAGAAGCTGTAAAAAGTTGCCGTTAACAGATGCGTTGACACCACTGAGGAAAGATTTTTCATCCACCGGTTCGCCATTACCACCATCGGTAACCGAGTGTTTTAATACACTGTGCTCTTTTAAAAGACCAAACATTTCACCAGTCAGGAAAGTTTTAAAATCAATGATGGCATTCTCGTTTACACGCACATGCTTTGAATGCGTTCCCGGCAAAATGAAAAGAATATTTTCCTGATCTGTAAACGGGGAACTTTCTTTACTCAGCAGGCCCAAACACTGCGTTTCTTCACCCCGCATCACATCAATTGCGTTGCGAATGCCGGAAAACAAAAAAACATCAAATCTAAAATTCTGGTCGGCATTGATTTTTTTAAACTGGTAGTCCTTATCAGTAAACGGAACCCATGCATAAGGCAATTCTTCCATCCCAATGGAAGAAGAGGCCATTCCCGAAATTAAAACCGGTACTACTTCCAAAACATAGGATGGCAAACAGTCAAACTCCCTCTTTGCCTTCAGCAAAACTTCCCGGTAGAAATCAATACGGCGTTCAGCCCTTCCTATTCTGGTATCCCAGGCCAGAAAAACAGATTGGATACCAATATCCGTATTAAAGGATTGTAACACTCGTTCCGGGGAGGCTGAACTAACGAGATACATCCGAAAGGAAGTAGTACCCCAGTCGCAATAAAATAGGAATTCGTCTTTATTCATGTTGTGATTTAATGAAAATGCCCTTACCAATCAAAGAATCTTTTTAGTAAATGCGTTTCAATTGAAACCTGCCTCCCCTGCTATCAAAATATAAATTTTCTGCCGTTGCATTTACATTTATAACAATGATTCCTGTTGGTGAAATCACCTGCCATTTACCAGGATAAATGTCAGTCACCAAAACTTTATATGCTTTATTTCGTTTGCCGATTGTAAACTCAATCTCACCTTCCTTTTTGTCCAAATCAAGACGTTGCACTACTATCCTGTTATCAAGGGCAATCGCAACAAATTGTTGGTCTGTTGAAAATGTCTTCTCCAACTTAAATGGTTTCGGTGCCGGCTTAGCATCCATCACCTGAATTACATTTAAAAAATTATCAGTCACCGCCTCTCTTTTTGGCGAAAGTTCCACACGCCAATGACCAACATCTGTAAATGTTGTACTGCCCCAATTTTTGCCATCCACCCAATATTCCTTACCACTTCCGCCAATTTTTTCAATTTGCTGATTTGAAAGTTCCGGAAGCAACACGGTTGTATAAAGCCTGCCGTTTCTTCCGCTATCTGTCCGATTTATAATAATGTTATTTCTAAGAATCAAAGGCTCGTCTTCTGTATGTAACAACCATTTCTTTTTGAAAGATGGATTAGCAGCAACAACAGCGTCCAACACGATTAGTGTGCCGGGCACCTTGCTGGAATGGTGGTTGAGAAATACAAAGCTCCGGCGCACTTTAACCACTTTATCCGGATAATCTTTGTTAATATAATCCGGCACATTATAAGCATTCGTCATGTCGCCTTTGAGATAAGAATAATCAGGTTCCATGCCTTCAGCAATATCATGTGCCAAAATAGAAACGGGTTTTCCGGCAGCAATCATTTCTTGAGTAGCGTTCCATTCACCGTTGTTAAAAGGAAACTGGCCGCCATCTCTAGCGCTGGTGTTTTTGTCCAACGGTATGGGTTCAGCAGGATCCACTATCAATAGAGAATTATGGGCCACAGTGCGTTGATAATAATTACGGTGGTGCGGCGATCCATATTGAAGGTCGGGTTCCTGAACATTACTTCGCCAACCTTGGTAGGCGCCTGCATCAATAGCCAAATGGCCTTTGTAATAAATGGAGAAATGCCCTGCATCCAAATGATCGTGGTTCCGGGTATGATACTCCTTCATGTTCATTTGCACAACCAGGGCATTTGAGTTAAAACCTGAGCTATCAAAATCCCATTTAGTGCGGGCTATCATAATCCCCGACGGCGACGGGAAAAAGCGAGTCAAGGGCAAGTGCTGTATACTTTCCGATTTAATGATAGGGTTATGATAAATAAATAATCTTGCGCTTTGATTAAGATTGTCTACTAAATGTTTGATAGATAAATTTTGAAGAAAGGGATCATTTGATAGGTTGGCTGCTGGTGCATAAAATTGTTTCGGCCAGTCCCACGCCCAATGAAGGTCACCATCGGGCATTGCGTTCATATTAACTTTTTGCGGAATAGTAAGATAGGGTGCACGGTAAGCAAGGCTGCAAACTTTTTTATCGTATAACTGTAGCCCTGTCTTCTCCAAAATAAAGGCCTGCACCAACTCCTGACTTAAGCGGGTGTGCATGTATTGGCTACCCTGGTGATGTGTGCCTGCATTACTCCATGCATTTCGAGACGGTGCAAAAAAAGTGTTTTGTTCGTTATAGGCAAAATTAAACATATCCTTATCTTCATCATAAATAGCAAGTCCGGCAGCCAACAAGGCGGTCGGCCCATGTTCGCCATAATGAGATGTAAAATAGCTTCGTTCTATTGTAACCGGGTAGCCATATTCGGTGAGGGATAAAACACGTTTCAGTTGGTAAACAAGTGTGTCTTTTTGAGCAGGAGCCAATAGACTATAGCACCAGTCATAAACCATGGCAACTCCAATCACAGCTTCGTAAGCATAAATATTGTTCCAGTAATCGCTGGCAGACGTAATTGAAGGCAGGTAAGCTAAAGCAAGGTCAATGGCTTCTTTACCTGATTCGCTTTTTTCGAAGAGCAAATACTCCAATGCGTATGCCTCCATTTTCTGGCGAATGCGTTCATCGGGCAAACCGTTTCCTGAGATACCGTTTGTTTCAAAGGCTTTTTGCAACTTGTAGGCAACAACCACCTGCATAAAATCAGCATGGTCAAAATTCTTTCGAATAGTCGCCACTTCTCTTTGCTGTATAAAAAGGCGGGGATGAGACGGAAGGTTAACAGTTATCTGAGATGTTTGAAACGCTTCTGTTGAACAAACATTAATCAACTGAAACCAGGCTATGAAAACTAACTTTTTCATTGGTAGATGTTATTCATTTATAGATGTGGGCTTCTCTAACAGTAAAATTTCGTCCGGTATAAAAAGCAGTTGAGCTAAACAATTCTTTTTCGGCATCGGTAAACGAGCGCCGTAAAATTTTTTCTTTGTCAATGGCAACCGGTGAAATCTTAACGGTAACGTGATGAATTCCCGGAAGTATTTCGGGCATAATAAAATAATTAGCACGCCAATTTGTGCAATAGCGGTCGAAACGAATAATGGTACTGTCTTTTCCATCAATGTTGATGTTATACGCACTGCTTCCCGGACCAATTAATTCGTAAAAGCCGAAGCGGCTTCCTTCAAACGTAAAATCAAATACCGCATCTTTGCTGCCACTGTACAAAACGCTATCGAAGCGGTTCGCAAATTTTTTGGCTACGGTATCATTAGGCGTCGCCAATAATTGCCATTGCGTATTATAAAACGGCTTTGCCAACGGTACTAACTGTGCCTGCCTAAAAGGGTTGCCCGTTAGCGGCTTTTTACCTTCCTCCTTTTTTGCGGACTGGTCAAAAATAACAGGCACCGCTTCCATAAAAGTAGATGCGTACAACCGGTGACCTGTTTCGGGATAAGGATGTACGTTGTCCTTAGAAAATACCATCGTATCACCTTTACACGGCTGGTCGCCTGAAAATACGAGTTTCGCTTCACGGTATAGCGTCATTACTTTATCGGGCAGGAATATAGACGGAACCCCATAGTATACGGCTACTTCTTCCACAGCTCCAATTGACGGTGTATTTTGATTTTTTTGGATATAATCCATCATTGACCGCTCCATTGTATAAACCAATCCAATATCTGTGTTGCTATTTTTTTGTTTTATCTTAGTGATGATGCCTTCAATACTTTCTTTTATAAGCATCGTGTTTTTTCCATTATCGTTCACAGCAAATTCTATCAATACCAGGTCGGGATTAAAAGCCAATACATCTTTGTCAATACGGAAAACACCTAAATCCGATCCTGTTCCGCTTACACCGGCACTAACCTGCGAAAACAATATGCCCGGAAAATGCTTCTGTAACCCAGACAACGTTTGCGACCGCCAGCCGTCTTTTGCATTGGTGATGCTGCCACCCAGGTAGGCAATCTTAATGGGTTTTGCTTCGCTGATACGTTGCTTAACGTTGGGCCATCCCGTTTGTGGCAGAACCGCATTTTCAGAAAAAGAAAATTGACTATATGCCATCAGGGGGGAAATTATTATCGCCAAAACTTGTATTAGCATTAACGAAATGCTTATTTGTTTAGAAGTTTTCTTAATCATGTTTAGTCATTTGTTTTATTGTACTTATTTTCGATCACCCTAATTGCCACCAGCGTAATTAAAATTATTGATTTGTGTTTGCCCCCGATGCGTAAGTATCAAACCTTTGTCCCGGGTATCTTGTCATTTCATCTGCGGCAAGCATCAATATCTCTGGTACAAAACCCCGGAATTTTTTATCAATTAAATCCGTTTTCCCTTCTTCTGCAGTAACTGCCCATCCGGTATAAGCATTATTTACTCTTCCTTGTTCATCAACACTTTTTTTATAAAATCCACCCCTTCCCACACACCTCATTATACACGTTTGATAACCAGCCATTACGCATCCCTTCTTTTAGCATAGCAATAACCATAGCGATGCTGGTTACTTCTTTCGGTGTTGAAGGATTATCAACATGCACAAGCAGGCCACCATTTTTACCCTGAAATTCTTTTACACCAGCAGCAATCTCTTTCCTATAATATTTCGCTTTAGGGTAATAATTTTGGCTTTACAGAATAACTTTGTATGATTACCTCTCGCTATTGATAATCTTCTAATGCTTCTTTTTGTCTGTGCGTCAAAAGATTTTCTAATGCAGTAGCTTTGATTTTTTGTCGAATTTGCTCAGCAGTTAATCCACCAATTGACGTACCGTTTTTTCGACAAGCCTTTTGTGTGTTAAACGAAGGAGTAGCGAGTATCAAATCAGTATGAATAAAATTTTCAGTAATTGTACCAATATCATTTTTTTGCACAAACAGACCGGGCTGAGATGACAAAATTATTTGTGAAAATTTCTTATAAAATTCTACGCTTTCCTTTTCAATATAATAAGTGCCATTTTTATTTGCCTTAAGCCGAAAAGAATTAAATACACGCTGGGTGCTTTTAAACAAAAAGATAAGGTGTCGCATTTTCTATAAATAAATTCTTAACCTGGCTTTATGAATGGAAATTAATGGTTTAAAACAATTTACTGAGCACCATCAATTTCTTTGCTCTTCTTGATAGATATTATTTCACGGAATCTCCCTTTTTCTCTAGAAAAAAAACATAATATGAATGATTGCATAAAAAAATCCATTAAAGAAAACTGTAACAATATCTTTTAAAAATAATTTTAACATCCGAGACTGCGCAGCATTCATTTTACTGACCTTATCTTAACGTAATTTAATGGTTGGCTTGTATTTACGCGATGGGTAAACATCAAACATTTGTCCCATCTATCTTGTCATTTCATCTGCAGCAAGCATCAATATTCCTACAGCAAATCCCCGAAACTTTGTATCCATCAAATCTTTTTGCCCCTGGTGTGCTGTTAACGCCCAGCCGGTATATGCATTGTGCACCTTTCCATCAGCATCCACACTTTTTTGAATATACTGCCAGCCTTTATCGCACATATCATTGTATTCCTTAGGCAGCCATCCTTTGCGCATACCTTCTTTTACAACAGCTATCACCATTGCAATACTTGTCACATCTTCTGGTGTAGAAGGGTCATCAACATAAACATGTAGGCCTCCGTTTTTTGTTTGATACTTTTTTACACCGTTTGCCAATGCAGCAAACGTTGTCGCAGCTTTAGTATAATAAGAATGGGAAGTAGGTATGTAACGTAGCAAGCCAGCAATGCTCCACATCAGCCAGCCTTGAGAACGGCACCAGTAAATGGTTGAAGGCTTATTATCAAATATGCCTAAACGTGAAAGATTTTTGTCTTTGTCAAAAAAGTGATTAATGGCAAGGTCTAACTGGTAGACAGACTGTTTTAAATACACTTTTGAAAGGTCGCCTTTTGTAAGACTGCTTGCAATAGCGGTTGCCCGAACGGCATAATAGGCTGTATCGGGAATAGTGAAATTTGTAAAATTCTTATCGTCATGGGCCATCATTCCATACTTATCCCTTGCCACATAATGTACAATGGCCTCTGCAACATCGAGACAAACTTCTTTGGCTACTTTATTTCCAGTTTGCTTGTATAATTCGTGAACAGGACAAGCAAGATTTAAAACGGAAGAGTAAATTACAAATGTAAGTGGGCCGTCTCTGAGTATTCTCGCTCTCGGGCCATCATATTGGTTAAAATAAGCTTCGTCATCAAGCTTCGCATCATTTTTAAGGTGGTAGTTAAACCAGTTGCTGGCATAGGTCAGACCTTCCCTATATCCACGCTGCGAAAACCGCAACAAACCCTCTATACGTATGGTGCCATCCCAATCTGTATTGACATCCTGAAAGTCAATTTTCACAGTGTTTGACACCATTTGCTTAAGGTTATCAGGCAGGTTTGCGGGCAATCCAGTATTTGCCTGCTTCCCAATCTCTTCCTTGTATTCCTGTGCATTGCTACCAAGCGGGGACAGAATAGTTCCTCCAGCTAATGACACGATTAATCCGGTAAACGCTCTTCGTTGCATTTTGTTTATAGTTTAATAAGCTACTTAATTTTTTAACTGGGTTTTTTATGTCATTACTACCATTTGATGGCCCCTTATTTCAGGTACAATCATTTCTATTCTTTCGCCGATAAATTTGAAGGGAAGGCTTTTCATCTGCGGTACCAGTTGCACCGATTTTATCCGGCGGCCTGGACTTACAGATAATGAGATGTTGTAAACGGGTAACACATCTTCTATCACATCAAAGTCGGTACCGCGGCGTTCAGGCACATAGTGCAGAAGGTGCATAACTAATCGATTCCTTTCTTTTTGTTCATTGAGTGTTACAATCAGCGATGAAGGCCCGTTATGTTTTATAAGCGGCGATGTCAACAAAGTTTCCAAAGCATTTAAAAAGATAAGCTTAACCCAATGAGGTGCATTTTTGTTGTATTGAGAAAAGATAGGATGCATAAAGTAAATACTTCTTCCATTTTTTACAATTCCCGGATAGCCGATTTTTCCCGATGATGGTGTGTGCTTGTGTGAGCTAAAGTGATCCCATTCCCGGTTGAAATAGGGAACATCCACGTTCATCAGCACTTCGGCACCAGGCATTGCTTTCACCTGCATTCCCTGCTTATACATTACCAGTTCTGTGTGAGGAAGATTTTTTGAAAGCGGCCCCTCTGCTACCAAAAAATCAGGACTGTAGGGCGCTTCCCCAACAAGAGAAACGCCCATACTGTCTAATACAAAAGCTTTCTTTTCTACATTTAATCCTGATTGGTAAGAGCTAAGAAGGGCACCTCCGTTGTTTACATAGTATTGGATTTTTTCTTTCAGCCGGTCGTTCAAAGGAATAGTATCAGGAAGGATCAACACCTTGTATTTTGAATAATCGCTTTCGCTGTCAACCACATCAAACTGGTGACCACCTTCTTGTAAGAGGCGCACTGCTCCCATCATTATTTCCGGCACCGGAACACCTCTAAAAGGCAATACAAATTCTTCTGTGTTCATTACAGCTATGTCCACTAATGCGTTTGCGCCTTCACACCATGGCTCTTTCTTTGCAACTTTTTCATAAGCTTCACCAATTAGTTCGTAGGTTGAGCTATCCATGATACCAGTAGGATGCAGTTGGTCCCCAATGGAGCATTTGGCATTGAGTGCAAGCATCATTGATGTTTCAAATTCCAACGCAGCCGCATTTTTCAACGAATGAAAATCGCCCCAGGACGTATGGAATTTTCCAGTCATGCCTAGTATGTCTTTACCCAGGTTACGGCAATAACGGGCTGTAAGCGGGAAGTGCAAGTAACCCCAGCCCCCTGATGGTAACGACTCTAATTCAAGATGGGTGTTATAGGGAACGGTATTACGAATATGCGGACCAATATGGCCTGCGTTGTAAAAAATCGTACTCTTCTTATCCATTTTATGAATGAAGCCTGACAAATCCTCCCGAAATGCTTTGAGTACCTCTTTGTTATAATGAAGCCGGTTTACATCAATGGTTGGATCAATACCCTTTTTGCGCATCCCTTCAATGGCATTAAAGTTAGCGTTGGGGAGAATTTGAAGAATATCCAGGAAAAGCCCATCAACAGGTACAGTCTCGAAAAGGTCTTGCAGGTGTGTCTTCAGAAAACTCCCATAGTCAGTAGCCACGTCTAAGAACCGATAAAAACCTGGCTTGAATACATTGGAAGGGCCAGAAGTGATGGGTGTTCCATTTTCATCCGTCGCAAGCCATTCGGGATGATGCAGTGCTGTATAATAATCCCATTGAATGGTTGAATAAATTGGAACACGAATATTAAGTTTATGGCAAGCCTCAATTTGTTCTTTTAATAAATTTCTGTTTGCTAAGTGAGGATGTATCCGCTCCGGATGTGCCTTGCTGTTGTAATAGAGATAGCCATGATGACAGCGTGCAAAACAAGTAACAGAATTAACATTGGCTTTCTTTAATAAAGACGCAAACTTTTCCGGATCGAAATTTTTGGCGACATCTTCAATTGCCTCTGATGTATGAAAGTCAAGGTGGATCTGACGATAGCGCAACGTCGGATTTATATCTTCAAAGTTTGGCTGCGAATGTAACCAGGTAGGTAATAACATTAATCCTGCGCCAGCTGCTGTTGTTGTTTTAATAAATTCACGTCTGTTAGTCATAATAGTATTTTTACAGTTCAAATTGGTGTTTTGCTTACTTTATATCGTATCAATATCCGGTGATAGCAATTAATATTTACCTCGTAAATCCTCATATTTACCCAGCAAAAGCCAGCTTTATTTTAAAACCAGCACAAAGCCCCCACCGCTCGCCATACTTATCTTCACTTTGTCTGATGGACTAAATTGCTTTTGTTCTATCCGATAGTCGTTCCCTATGCGGCCGGCATTGGCACCATCTTGGTACAATGTTCCTGTATAATTTTTTGCGGGTAAAAAGCTTAAATCAATTGTCACTTCCCGCTTATCCCAATTGCCCATGCCACCTATATACCAGGTTTTACCTTTTCGCCTTGCCACTGCTACATATTCACCTGTTTTACCGTCAAGCGGTATTGTTTCATCCCACACGGTTGGCACTTCCGATAAAAATTGCAGAACCTTCTTATCTGCTTCATAAGCTGTAGGCGCATCAGAAAGCATTTGCAGGGGCGCATAATAAACAATGTACATCGCCAATTGATGGCAACGGGTTCCCTGCGATTGTGGCCTGTCAAAAATTTGTTTCCAATCTGCCTGATTATAATTCTGCATTGCACCAGGTGTGTAGTCCATAGAGCCGGCGAACATTCTGATGAAGGGAATACTTACATCGTGGCCTGGTGAGGTACCGTCTTTATTAAACTTATTCCATTCCAACCCCCGAACTGCTTCTACATTTATAAGATTTGGGTAAGTGCGTTGTAATCCCGTTGGGTGAAAAGCACCATGAATATCAACAATCATTTTTCGCTTTGCGGTTTCCTTTAAAACGCGTTCTACAAAATCAACAACAAGCTGATCTTCCCTGTCAATAAAATCTACTTTAAGTCCTGGTATCCCCCATTTTTGATACTTGTCCAATACTTCGTCCATCTGCTTATCAAGTGTATTCCATACGCACCAAAGTAGCAAGCCAACTTTCTTCATTTTGGCATAGCGAACCAGTTCTTCAATATCAACCCCTTTCGACGGCTTCAGCAGATTAAAAGGGTCGCTCCACTTTTCATCCAATACAACGTATTCAATTCCATTGGCAGCCGCAAAATCAATAAAGTATTTGAATGTTAGTGTATTGATACCCGATTGAAAAGGCACACCTGTTAAGCTCCAGCTATTCCACCAGTCCCAGGCTACTTTGCCCGGCTTTACCCACGACCAATCCTGCCGGTTGTCTCTTTCTGAAGCCAACAAATAGGTCAGTTGGTTGGTAAGGATGTCTTTGTCGTTTTCGGCAAAAGCAATAAGCCGCCACGGAAAGCTGCGGCTGCCGGCTGTTTTGGCAATGTAGGGTTCTTCTTCTAAAACTACCAGATTATAGTCGCTGTAGCCACCTTGTTTCCACTTTTTTGGATATAATCGCTGTTCTCCTTCAAGCGTATTGTTTTGAACCGATTTTACTGACATGCAAGGGTATTGCAGTAAATCACTTTCATGAAGGAGTACGTTCAAACCACTATTCATTTTTACAAGCAAGGGAAGACTAGAATAGTTAGGATGAAGTGTGTCGCTAATCTTTTGCAAACGATAATTAGCTTCTGATAAAGAGGGATGAAAATATGCCTGGGCGTTTTCAGGAAACTGGAAATTACTCCGCTCTCTTTTAATCAACAAGCTGTCTTTCATGCGGGTTACAAACCTATAGGCAACACCTTCGTTGTAAGCACGAAAAACCAGGCTGAAGTTATTTTTCGTATTGATGGATAGTTCATTATAATTTTCAGCGATAGTGCTGCTGATGCCATATAGCGGCTTTAGCGTTTTATTCACTGTCTGGCGTTGCACACCTGTTATTGTTGGTTCCTTACCAAGGATAATGCCGTTTGTTAATTCCAAAGAAACAGGTGTTGGAAGCAAAACAGGATTACCATTGTAAGAGACTGAATAACGAATGTCATCACCTGTACTGATATTAACGGCTATTTTGTTGTTGGGAGAAGAAAGGCTATAGCTCTGAGCTATGCAGCAGGCTGTGGTTAAAATGGCGATTGCCAGGCAAGACGTATATTTCTTAAACGCATTTTGTTTCATATTAAATATTTATAGCTTTATATAACTTACCGTTGAAGAAAAAAGAAAAGTTTTATTTTTTGAAAAGTTAATTTAGTATTGGAAAGCCTTTGCGCAAAAGCCGGAAGAGTTGATGTACTTTTAACCTATTACCCTTTTGACCAGCAATGTTTACGGTTTCAGCATCGTTCGCCCGATGATCATATAGCTCAGTTGCTATCAGGCTATCTGGTTGATTGTCTTTCAGCTTATACCACGCTGTAAGGCGGTAATCATTCGTTCTTACCGAATACCCCATGGCATTGATATTCTCTCTCGGATACTGATTGTATGCTGCTTTGTGAATAATTTTTTCAGGATGCATCAGTACCGGAACTAATGATTTCCCCTGCAGGTGCTTTGGCAAAGGCAGACCAGCCAAATCGCAAAGGGTAGGATAAACGTCAACGAATTCTGTGAGGTCATTTGCAGTTTTTCCCTTCGATTTTAATTGTGGCGCAGAGAAGATAAGTGGTGCGTGGGCGTCAATTTCAAAGTTGGTATGTTTAACCCAGTCGTTATACTCGCCCAATTTAAAGCCATGGTCACCCCAAAAAACAATAATGGTGTTATCTGCCAATCCCTGCTCTTTTAATGTTTGCATCAGTAAACCGATTTGTTCATCTATAAAAGACACACAGGCATAGTAACCGTGTATAGCTCTTCTTGACGTTGCTTCATCTAACGGTCCGGACGGAGGTATGTCGGTATACATCCGCATTTCACCTGCGTGGTTAAGGGCGTAAGAAGGCGATTGCAAGGGCGCTTTTGTGATTGGCGAAAGTTGAATTTTGTTTCGGTCATAGAGATCCCAATACTTTTTTGGTGCAGCAAAAGGCAGGTGAGGTCGGATGTAGCCTACAGCTAAAAAGAAGGGCTTTGAATTGTTACTTTTCAAAATTTGAATGGCTTTTGTAGTTACCTGTCCATCGGGATAAATGCTATCCGGCAAATCCGCTTCTTCTGTAATTGGCCCGTAGGTCTTGTGCTTTTTAGTATAGTCAATATTTTCCCTTGTAACATATCCCCGCTTTGTAGGCATGTTAGGAAACCATGCCGGTTGCGACCATGAAAGGCTGTCACCTACGTGAAATATCTTTCCCAAACTAATAGTGGTATAACCATTGTTTTTAAAATATTGTGGCAGGGTCACAAGCGCAGGTATTTCTTCACGAAAATGTTTTTCAAGGTTATATACTTTTGTGGCATCAGGACGTAACCCAGTAAGTAAACTCGTACGGGAGGGAGAACAAACAGCTTGTTGGCAATAGGCCCTTTTAAACAAAACGCCTTGAGCTGCTAATGCGTCAATGTTAGGAGTTATCATTTGTATTTCGCCATAGCATCCCAATACCGGACGCAAATCATCTATTGCAATAAAAAGCACATTCATGCGCTTCTTTTCTAATGGCGAAAAGCTGCAAACAACAACTAAGGTCACTGCAAAAAACAAATTTTTTATGATACGAGAAATCGTCATTTATAAACCTCCTCATTTATTTAAGTCATTATTTTAATTTCACAGGCTTAATTGCACCATCAATATCGTAATTAAGCGGTGCGACACACACCATTCTTTCGTAAAAACTTGGTCCCATATTATGATAAAATATGTACCACCGTCTTCCGAATTTCACAATAGAGTGATGGTTATTTCTGCCTCCGTTATCCATGATAATACCTTTGTATTCCCATGGCCCGAGCGGCGATTTACTAACGCTATACGCAATCTTACCGTGATATTTTACTTTCTCCCGTGCCGCACCGGGATGTGCCTTAGCTACCACACTATCACCTTCCCACGCACAATAGCTGAAATAATATAAACTGTCTCGTTTATGTACCCAGCCTCCTTCATGAAAGTTTTTGACATCGACCTCCATAATGGGTCCATCACGAGTAATCATGTCCTTTTTCAGTTTTACAGATCTTGCTTTGTTTTGGCCGAAGTATAAATAGGCTGTGCTATCTTCATCCATAAAAATACAGGGATCAATAACCAGTGTGTTTCCCTCACCTTTTTCAATCAATGGCTTTCCCAGCGGATCGTTAAAAGGCCCTTTTGGATTATCTGCCACTGCAACACCAATTTGAAAATCTGCAGGATAATAGAAATAATATTTGCCGTTGCGATAGGCCGCATCCGGCGCCCAGGCAAACTGTTTGGCCCAGGAAATATCTTTTAAGCCGAAGATGACCCCTTCGTCTTTCCATTTTTTTAAATTGGTTGAGGAGAATACGTGCCAGTCTACCATAGACCAATCCTTACTACCGGCTAAATCATGCGAGGGGTAAATCCAATATTTACCTGCGAAGGCTTTTGCGGAGGGATCGGCATGGTATGGCGGCAAGATGGTTTTTTGTGCAGTAACCTGCAACACCAAAAATGGCAACAACAATAGAACGTATTCATTAATAATTCGTTTTTTGTTCATAATATTTCTTTACAAAACCTTTCGTTCTTTAAATTCTGTTTCTATTATTCCTTCCGTTAGTGTTTTACCATTGGCAATCACCTCTTTTACTACAACCCTTTTTACATTCTCCATCCAAAGGGCGGGTCGCTGTTCGTTTGATTTTAATTCAAATTGAATATTACTCAACCGAATATTGCCGGCATTGCGAATAAAAAACCCATAAGAAGGAAGGCTACCAAACATGGAGTATTCCGGATACGCTTTGTCAACTTCGCCAGGTATTCTTGCGGCATCTTGAGCTGTGCCGCCGCCTGGCAAACGGAAAAAAAAGTTAGAAAGCGAAATATTCTCTACTATTCCACATTTTATTCCCGTAATACTGCTACCGGTTTTTGAAATGCCTTCTGCTACCACGTCCGAAACCACGATATCCCTAATATAGCCAACGTTAGGAGTCGATCCAACTTCATGATTTTTTCGTCCCCGGTTCCCCAACCGGATAAATAGTGGCGTTGCATACCCTTCTACAGTAATGCCGCTAACCTTTACCCTTTCCATGGCGCCGCCGTCTACAACCTCAAGGGCTACGGCAGCCTGTCCGTGCCACCGCTTCCAGATACTTGCCTTTGATGCTCTTTTAAACACACAATTTGAAACAGTGATATTTTGGAAGCCACCCTGGCTATCAGTTCCTATTTTAAAGCCATTACAGTTGCTTTGAATGACACAATTGCTGACCACTATTCCATCACATTTTTCTGTTGGATTTGTACTTTTCAGACAAATGGCATCATCATCAGCATCAATGAAGCAATTTGAAATAATGACGTTTCTACAATTGTCAATATCAATTCCGTCATTATTAAAATTAACATGATTATACACCTTAACGTTATTGATGCTTACCTGATCACAGGACAAGTAGTACTGCATCCAGGCTGCAGCGTTCTGAAGAACGATTCCATCAATTTTAATGTTTCGACACTTAACAAATTTGATGATATAAGGCCGCTTTGTGATTGTTTTATCGTTACCTGAATTCTCGTGAACAATAAAATTTTGATGACCTCCCTGCCCGTCAATCATGCCTTCGCCCTTGATAGTAATACCATCTATTGCTTCTGCGTAAAAGAGCGCTTTTCTCGCAAATAAATTGCTGTAGCTATCGTATAAATCTTTCATATCTGCATAATCCGAGATGTTGGTGCTTCCCAATATAATAGCACCGCTTTCCAAATACAGACAACTACCGTTTAAAAGTTTTAAAGACCCTGTTAAAAAAGTACCTTTGGGTACTACCACAGTTACACCCTTCAAGGCACAGGTATTGATGGCCTGCTGAATAGCGTTTGTATTCAATGTTTTTCCATCTCCTATTGCACCAAAATCTACTATGCTTTTAGAGCCTGATGCTATTACAGGCTTTGCATAAAATCCAAACGCTGCAACAAGGAAGAAGCTGATAAATCTCTTCATAATAAAGTAAAAAGTTTACAATTACCTGCTTATCGTACTTCAAACAGTAAGCACCTAATTATATCAAATGAAAGTTATTGACACTTACAGCACTCGTATCTACTCTAATAAAAAATAGCAGCATGTACATTTTGAACTCGTTACAACTGAAACAATATTTCGAAACGAGAATATCGTGTAAATAACTTTTTTTACTTATTTTTTGGTTAGTCAAAAAATGCATCCCGACAACTTATCTAACAAATCTTGTAGGATTAATATCCTGAATTCTGTGATAAACCAGCTAACAATCTTTCCCTTAATGGAACCGGAAAAAGAACGTTAAATGCTCTGATTGAAAGGCCTTTCGACGTAAGAATTGGTATTGCCTGATCAAATCGTAATAAATCAAACCATCGCTGGTTCTCAAAAGCAAACTCAAAACGTCGTTCATTTAAAAGCGCATTTCTAAATACCTGTTGTGTTGGCGTAGTACCGGAATTTAAATCTGTGAGACCTGCCCTTCTCCTTACATCATTGATGGCTCTAAAAGCATCTACAGAACCAAATGTCTGTTCATTTAGCGCTTCTGCCAACATTAGCAATACATCTGAATACCTCAGTACAGTAAAATTATCTTCAGCATCAAGAAAGATGGCGGTAGGCGTCGCATATTTTCTCTGAAAAAAGACTTCTGACGGACCGGATCCAATCCTTCCGATTGTGGCATTACGTCGGGTATCAGTTGGCGAAAACGCATCAAACAACTCCCTTGTTACAACACCGTTTCCTTGTCCGGTTGTTGGTGTTCCTAATACATACATGGCATTAATTCGTTGAGTTGCAGGTGCCATGCCCTCTACAAAATTACTGCCCTCTCGATCAGCCCCTTGGCCCGCTTTAAACTGAATTTCAAAGATACTTTCAGCATGATTAGCATTAGAAGCTCTAAACACATCTACAATATTAGGCAGCAAATTATAACGTCCCAATGCAATCACCTCTCTTAGTTTGGCTGCGGCCTCTGTGTAATTTTTTTGTGTTAGATAAACTTTTCCAAGCATTGCTTTTGCGGCCCCACGGGTAGCCCTACCAATGTCATTACCTGTGTATGCCAGCGGTAGCTTTATATCTGCCGCAGTTAAATCCGAAATAATTTGTCGGTACACATCAGCAACAGGCTGACGTGAAATTCTGAAGGAGTTTAATACAGATTGCTCTTCCAATACAATTGGTACATCACCAAACAAACGCACAAGGTTGAAATACATGGAGGCTCTTAAAAAAAGGGCTTCGCCTTCATACTGATCTTTAAGCGTTTGTGCAAACTGTACATTTGCTATCCGGTTAATAACTGTATTTGCTCTCCCAATGGCACGGTATGAGAATTGCCATTGGTTGTTTAAATGGGCGTTATCCTGCAATACCCTAAATTCTTCTACCTGGTACCATATTTCCCCGAAAGCGCCGGCCGGTGCATTTGTGTACGTGTTGTCAGTACTCATCTCCATTAATGCCCATGAGGATTCACTATAAGAACGACCCTGCAATACATCATAGATACCAATTGTGGCCAAATTGAAATCCGAAGCCGTTTTGAAAAAAATTTCGGATGTCAAAGACGATGGAGGCACTTTATCCAGAAAGCTCTTTTTGCAGGATGCAAAAAAAACAATTACTATTATTGATAAAAAAAACTTGTTTCTCATTCTACTTTTTTTTAAAGTTAAAAATTTACGTTTATTCCAAATTGCCAGGTACGTGCAATTGGATATCCTCCTAAATCGATGCCTTGAGCAACTGCCTCATTACCTCTTTCATTTGTTTCCGGATCGTAGCCTCTATATTTTGTAAACGTATGTAAATTAGCCACTGAAGCAAATAGTCGGGCTGAAGGAATTTTAAATCGGGAAAGCATTTTCTGAGGAAATGTGTACCCTAGAGAAACGTTACGAATGCGAAGGAATGATGCATCTTCAACATAGTAGGAGGAGAAAAAATCCGGACCTCCGTTTCGAGTGTTTTGAATAGCACGGGGCGTTTGTCCATCACCAGGATCTTGCTCGGATTTCCAACCATTCCTTGTTAGTGCATGTTGATTTAAGTTACCTGCATTGTTAGTCATCCAACGAAGCGGCAAATTGGCCATCTTGTTGCCAGTAGTTCCGTTTATAATTATATTTAAATCAAATCCGGCATAGGTGAAGTTGTTAGTGAACCCAAATACAAAATCAGGTAAAGGACTGCCTATAAAGGTTCTGTCATTATCGTCAATTCTCCCGTCTTGATTAATGTCCGTCCATTTTACATCACCTGCTTTAGCGAAGGGTTGAATTTTAATTCCGTTTCTGCCAACATATGCATCTGCCTCTGCTTGTGTCATAAAAACGCCTTCCCGTACACGTCCAAAGAATTGCCCCATGGGCCTTCCTACTTCCGTAACAGCTATTTGATTAATTAGCGAAGCACTTGAGGCAAATATTCTGGTTCCAAATGCTCCCAGGTCTAATACCTTGTTTTCATTGTAAGAAAGATTAAAGCTGGTATTCCATGAAAACTTTCCTCCTTTAATGTTCTCAGTTGTAAGTGCAAGTTCCCATCCTTTATTTTCCACTTTACCAATATTTTGTAATGCAGAATTGAAGGAGCTCGACGAGGGAATCTCTACATCCAACAACATGTCTTCGGTTGTATTACGGTAGTAGTCCGCAGTAAGGTTTATCCTCCCTCCCAAAAAGCTTATATCTGCACCAATATCCCATTTGTAACCAGTTTCCCAGGTAAGATCAGGATTAGCAATAGTTGATATTGTAAAAATATTGAGGTTGTTACCTAATCCGCCTCCACCTACATATTGACCGGAGGACAAAAGCGAATAAGTCTCATAATTACCAATTTCAAAGTTCCCGGTTTTGCCATAACTTGATCGAAGCTTAATTTGACTGAAAATCTTTTGTTTCTTCATAAAAAGCTCTTCTGTCAAAACCCAGCCAATAGCAGCAGAGGGAAAAGTACCCCACCTGTTATTGGCACCAAAACGGGAAGAACCATCACGCCGCACTGATGCAGTCAGTAGATACCTACCGTCATAGTTATAATTTACTCTGCCTAAGTTGGAAATCAGGCTCCACTCGTTAACGGAAGTAGCACCTTGATCGGACGGCCCAACAACATATTGCAGCAAATCGTTAGGTAAAGATGAGCGACCATTGCTCATCCGCTCACCGGCAAAATTTTGAGCGGTGTAGCCCACCAAAGCATCCACCTTGTGCTTTCCAAAAGAGCGATTAAAATGTAAGGTATTTTCATTTAACCAGCTTATACTCTCTTGCGCAGAGGTTTGAGCTGCGGCAGGCGCAGCGGGTGATGCTCCTCTTGCCCACCTAGAGCTTGTAAAGTCACGAGAACGTTCGTTTAAATAACTAATTCCGAGGCTGGTTCTAAAGCGCAAACCACGAATAATTGTATAATCAAAAAAAGTATTAGCAAGCAATCGACCGTTGGTGCGTTTACGGGTTGCTTCTTTTATTAAAGCTACCGGGTTGCCAACAGTACCCAAATTCATATCGGTTCTATTCAGTTGTTGTGTATAGGTTCCATCGGGATTATAAACAGGAATAGAAGGCGACATTACCAATGCGGCTGTAATAGGGCTGCCCTGGTTAAAATGTCCTTGCGTGTTTACAAAATCAACATCGGCAAAGGAAGGTGATAAGTTGACACCAACCTTAAGCTTTGAGGTTAATTCGGCATCTAAATTCAGGCGAAACGAATAGCGACTAAGACCGGAGTTAATGACAATGCCCTGCTGATTCATGTAACCGCCACTAAACATATATTTTACTTTATCCGAGCCCCCGGTTATATTTAATTGGTAATTGCTCATTGGCGCTTTGCGAAAAATTTCATCCTGCCAATCAGTGTTAAATGGGATAGCAGCAGGATCTAAAAAGTAATCAAATACTCTAAAATTACCTCGTTGTGCGTTGGGGGTGGAGAGATACTGATCTGGAGTTTGTGCTGCCGGTCGTAAATCTACGCGATCATTCCAGCCGTTATTGCGGCTTTCAACGTAAAAATCGGCGTATTCCCGACCATTTAATAAAGGTATTTTTTTCCCTAATTCCTGAAACCCTGTAGATACAGATAAACCCACATTTGCTTTACCAGATTTCCCCTTCTTTGTTGTAATCAATATGACACCGTTTGCACCTCTTGAACCGTATATGGCAGTTGATGATGCATCTTTTAAAACTTCTATGCTTTCAATATCTTCGGGACTAATAGTGGTTAGCGGACTGACCTCATTGGCGTAAACGTTACCAATAGGGAATCCATCCACCACAAATAAAGGCTGATTGTTTCCGATAGTACCAGCACCTCTGATTCGGATAGTTGCACCGCCGCCGGGATTACCAGAAGTCTGGGAGACCTGTACACCGGCGATCTGACCTTGCAGCTTTTGGTCAAGATTAGTAAGTGGAACCTGGTTTAAATCAGCTCCTTTGAGTGTGGCAACTGAACCAGTGATGTCTTTTTTACGTTGTGTGCCATACCCAACTATAATAACTTCTTCACCAACCGCATTTTTTCTGACCAACTGTATAATGAGGTTGCTGACATTACTAACGGAAACTTCCTGTGACATGAAACCGCTGTACGAAATTAAAAGTATAGACTTTGAAGATGGAACATTGATTGAAAAAAGGCCATTCTCATCACTTAATGTTCCAATATTGGTACCTTTCACCTGAATGGAAGCACCTTGCAATGGCTTGCCGTTGTCTTCTAAAATCTTTCCCCCAAAAGGTGGCAAAGATTCATTTGATTTCTTTCGTTCCGGGTCCTTACTATCTGGATAGATAACAATTACTTTCCCAATTTTTTCTATAAAAATTAAGTTAAGTCCGGTTAAAAGTTGTTTTAAAACCTCTGTGACGTCCCTGTCCTTAACCTGGATACTTACACCGTTCTGTAGTGGAACAATCTGGGTGCTGTAAATAAAACGGTAAGTTGTTTGTTGTTCAATCAACTTTAAAACTTTTTCCAACTTTTCATTGTGTACATCCAGGGTAACAAGCTGGCCGGAACTTCGTGCAGCAACCTGGAGGCAAATTAAGAGGAGAAATACTGAGATTTTCATAATACAGGCAATTCGTTGAATGGTTTGCCTATGAAGTTCATAATTGCGAAATGCAAAATTCATCATAGCTTTACAGTGTTTAGGTTAAAAAAACAATTTTAGAATCGCCCCGCTTGAACGGGGTGGTAACATTTGAAAATTGGACTTGACCAAGGGAGAGTGTAACAGCACTCTCCCTTATTTTGGTAATTACTTGCTAATGGTTATATGGGTGCTTTCAATTTTGTATGTAAATTTCTTTGAAAGACTTAACAGGTCGAGAATTTCACTTATACTTTCTTGTTCAAAGATTCCATGATAAGTATATTTACCCACCTCCTCATCTGTGATTTTAATTTTTAATCCAAACTGCCGTTCCAAAACTTCCACAATTTCCTTTAAAGACTGGTCCGTAAAAACCAGTTTATTCATAACCCAGGCAGTTTCCCGTACTAGAGAATCATTGAATTTGGTGATTTTATTGACTTCCACCCTAGGCAAAGAACTGGTTTCGCTTTTAAGGTTGTTGTGATGTTTAGAAATAATTAGTTTTTCATTAGGCAGTAAAATCACTTTTTCCGACGCTCTGTCATTTTGAGTAACTTCTATTTTACCGTGAATCAAAGAGGTCTCAATGGTTTCATCCTGATCGTAACTTTTTACATTAAACGCAGTACCCAAAACTTTGATATTGATTTGGCCGGTGTGGATGATGAAAGGACGGCTTGAATCTTTAGCAACATCAAAGAAAGCCTCACCGGAAAGAATCACTTCTCTCGTTTTGCCTCTAAAATCAGATGTAGTAATCAATTTAGTTTCTGAATTTAGCCATACATTAGTACCATCGGGTAGTTCCAGCTTTGATTTTGAACCCTTATTTGTTGCAAACGTGTTGTGGTATTTAGTTTTTTCTGCGGGGGGGGCAAAAAGATAGGCAACTAACGAAATTATGATGATTATAATGGATGCAGCCACCCAGTAGAAATTTCTTAACTTCTTTTTTTCAGTCATTGGAAATACCAACTCTTCCGTCTTTTCATTTGCCTGGATTTGCCTGTTATTTAACTGCATTTTGACAAAATGGGTAGCGTATGCTTGTTCGGAATCAAGTAATGCTTCTTCCGGAAATTGGATACCAGCATTGAGATACAAATATAAATCTTTAAGGTCTTCATCGGCTTGAATCAATTGTTCTAACTGGTTCCTTTCTGAATCAGAAATTGTCCCTGCTAGAACTTTCATTATTAAATTTTCTACTACCATTTTCATAATACTTATCGTACATAAATTAAGACAACCGAAATTTGAAAAATCATTACTGTAATTAAATAAATTTTATTGTTTGTTATAAATTTTCAAAGCGGTTAAAAGTTTGTTGACTGCTTTATACAAATGTGCATCGACTGTATTGACTGTAATACTCATAATTTCTGCTACCTCTTTGTAAGTCATTCTATCCTCCTTTACAAGTTTATAAACCATTTGTGTTTTGGGTGGAAGTTGTTTAATCAAAAAAGTTATCTTCTTGTGTAATTCCCGGTCAATCAAAAGAGTTTCAGGTGTCTCCTCGTTATAAAAAAGCAATACATCTACAGCTTCTATGTCCCAACTTTTACTACTTCTTTGTTTCTTCAAATAATTGATACAAGTATTTCGGATAGCCCTATACAAGTACACTTTCAAATCCTTCACCTCAGCAAGCCGGTCTTCTAAATTCCAGAGATTCATCATCACATCTGATACTACCTCTTCACTTAATTCTTTATTTTTAAGGATCGAAAAAGCAAATTGCAAAAGGGGTTTGTGAAAATTAAGGAACAATTGCTTGTAGGCACTTTCGTCCCTATCATGTGCAATTCTTAACTGTATTGGAATAAAATTATTAGACAAAACAATCATTTTCGAGCAATTTATGAAAATCGGCTTTTAGAGTTGATCCTCGTTATATAAGATGACAATAGAAGTTAATAAAATCCTTAGTCCAAAATAAAAATCTTTTTCGATTCCATAAAATTTTAAAAAGCTCCTTCTGTTATAAGGTTAACTCAAATCTAGGCTTTTCGTTTTTTGAAAATTTCAGGAAAACGGATAAACAAATATAGGTAAGTAAATATTTTGCCGACTTTAACGAGAAAATTGAAACAGGATTAATATTTAAATATCCATTTGGCCCCGTTACTATGCTGACTATAATTCCAAAAACCATGAATCAATCCAAATTCTTTCTTTGTAGAGAGGAATTGAATCAGGAATAAAATCTAAAAATTCATTTCGCCAGATTGCTGTGCTTATATATCGTCTTAAAACTCACAAATTAATGTATCCGTTTTACCAACCCCTTGTTTTTTATGATTTAGCTGCGTAGTAATTTTGCGGCAGCAGTTCTTTGATTCTATTGATCGGGTGATCTTTGATTTTAGAAAGCACTTCGGTAAGCCATTGGATGGGTTCTATGTTGTGGAGCTTACAGGTGGCAAAAAGTCTGTACAGCATTGCACTTATTTTGGCTGCTTCGTGGCTGCCTGCAAAGAGCCAGTTTCTTCTGCCAATAGCAATTGGCCTGATGCTATTTTCTACCAAGTTGTTATCAATAGGCAAAAAGCCTTCCTGAGTATATACATTTAATTTTTCCCAGCGGCTTAATGTGTATTGTATTGCTTTGCCCAATGGACTTTTGGGTAGCGATGTAGTAAGCTGTGTTTTTAAAACAAGGTGTATGGCCGCTAGTATAGGTACAGATTGTTCTTGGCGTTTTTGTTTTATTTGTTCGCTTGTAAAATTATTTTCCCTGCAATGTTTCGCTACACCATAAAGCTGGGCAATAAGTGTAAGCACTTCGCTTGCTTTGTCATTGTCAAACTTTTGTGCATCTATAAATTTACGGCGAGCATGTGCCCAGCAGTTGGATACAGTAATATCGGGTGTATTTTCAAACTGTGTTTAGGCACTGTAGCCATCTACATGTATATGGCCTTTATAGCCGTGCAGCATTTCTTTTGGGTACTCACCATTCCTACCTTGCTGATAATTAAATATTACAGGTTTACTTAATGTATTGTAATAGCCCCAATAGTACCCTTGGTGCGTTGTGCCTTTTTTATTTTTATCTAATACTTTAAAAGGTGTTTCGTCTATCGCTAACGAATGGGTGTTGAATACTTCTTGTCGCAGTGCATCGTATAGCAGTTCTATTAATTTTCTAACTGATCTCAACCAACCGCAAACGGTAGCGGCATCTATTACTACTTTTTGCCGTGAGAACATTTGCAGCAATCTGTGTATGGGTAAATGATCAACAAATTTACTAACCATTAATTAATCCAGTAGCGATGGGCCTGCAATGCATTTATCTATTGGCATACTTGGTAATGCTGCTATCACACGTTTTGCCTGGGTGCCTTCTTCGATTGGTTTTATGTACTCAGGGCGAATGTATTTCTTTATAAACAGCTCGCCTACTTTGTATTCTAATACTTCGGTTATTTCCTGGCCTACTGGTGTAAGTCCTGTTACATCCTGGGTTGGCTCCAGTATTATTTCTTCTCTGCGAATATGGGATTGTAATGGGTTACGGCCATTGTGGTTAACGCGGATGTTTGTTTTCGTTGTAGTTACTTCTTTGATTGCTACACTAGTTGTTACATTTACTTCTGCCAGCTTTTCAGAAGGGAATAAGTCGACTTGCAATGCGTTTACAGTGGGTGTAAATTTTTCTTGCTTTCCACCAAAAATATATTTTTGAAGTTCTATTATTTGAAGCTTTAGCAGGTTGATTTGGATGGCTTGTGCTTCATTGGTTTTCTGCTGTTCAGCTACCTCATTTTTTAAGGTATTATTTTCTATCAGAACCTGCTCGTATAAGCGTCTATAGTCGATATGTGGCGTAATAATATTGATGCAAATAGTGTTGCAACTATCATACCAGTATTAGTGTAAAATGCAACAATGGCGGGCATTTCAGGCATTTATTGAAAATCTCTTTTTTTGCCTGATAGATTGTAATATAATGACTTGCAAAATCAGTTGCAGTTGTAAATTAGATAGTAAAATGTCATTACTTTCCTGCATTTTGTCAAGCTCTTCGAAGGTGCCTTTTTCTAGTCTTTTTTCGTAAATGGCAAAGTCATCTTTATCCCACTGCAATAACTTTATTTGGTTGTGCCGCTTGTTCATAAACACAAACACGTCGCCACTTAAAATATTCTTTTTCATGTCGTTTGTTACCAGACCACACAAGCCATAGCAACCCTTTCGCATGTCTACTATTTTACCGTAAAAGTAATAACGGATACTTGCACTTAAGTATAACATATCAACTAATCAATTGCTTTATATAATCAAGAGGCACCAAGCTTTCAAAATATATTTTTACGCCATTGGTAAAAACTATTTCTACACAACTGTTTCGATGTACCGGTTGCAATTGTATAAATGATCCAGTATTTGTTTTTGACTCTTGTGCTAATTTTTTACGCCAGTAATAATACGTTGCAGAATTTAAATTCTGTTCTTTGCAGTACTGTTTTACGTACAGGCCACTTACCTGGCAGGCTTCAATATGCTGGCGCATTTGTGCTACCTTAATAATTTTTCCATCTTGCATATCGCAAAGGTGATAGATTGGAATGGCTATTCAAATAAGGGGTTGGTAGAATGGATACGTATCAATTAAAACTGGAGAAGGTTTTCAAACTTAATGACAATGACCTTTTTAAATTCATCCATTCATCAATAACATTGCTCGAAGTATTAATAAAGCCTCTACGGGATGGAGAAACTAAAATTGTTGAACAGTATAAAACAATTTTATCTAATGCTGAGGGAATTGACATTTTTGATATTACAAGCATAATTGCTGCAAAGGTGGCTAAAATAAGAGCAAAATATAATAGCAGAACTCCAGACGCTTTGCAAATTGCAACAGCAATCTTACATAAGGCTAACTATTTTTTTACCAACGACCATCGTTTGAAAAACATAACTGAAATTCAGGTTATCCTAATTGCAGATCTTATTTAAGCAGTTCGCCCAATTTTAAAAAAAATAGCCAAAAGCCTCCTTCAAAAACCCCGCATTAAAAACCTATTTTACAAAAAGCAATAACACTAGATTTTATAAATCGTTTGGGCAAAATGTGCAATTAAAATCGACCTAATCCTGAACTATATGGTGATTGTCCGCTGGATAAAATTATGGGAAAAACGAGTTTTTAAAAACTTGCGCTTTTTAATAATCTATTATACATATCTTCCATAAGAAATCTTGTAGGTGCAATTTGGAAATTTGGGTTAAACCGAAACATACGGATATTAACGAGTTGTAGGCAATGTTAAAAAAAATACTACCATATATCTTTCTTTTCGTTTGTTGGCCCCTCACTTTTGTTTCTTGTGATTCCGAAAATGACTCTGGCATGAAAACAATGAACTTTGTGTATTTCAGTATTGTAACACCTTCCACTTGGAAATTTGTAACTGCAGAAGGTTTAGACTCATTTACAGGTGGAATTAAAATGGAATATAATGACACAGCATTTTTTGACTTAGGAATGTACTCTGATAATCTTACAGAAATTGGTAAGTTTAATCTAAATGATTCAACAATTATTTTTGCTACAATGGAAGAACCTCAGATATATGGCGACAGTATCTCACTTTACAAAGATAGAAAGAGCAACGTGGTTTGGGACAGCGTAGCAGGCCTTAAAGCAAAAATATTATCTTCAGTAAAACCAGGGTTCGGTGTGACTGGTATTTATATCGATTCTCTATGGCAGGGTAATTATAGCAAAGTCAAATTTTCTTTTTCAGGTAAAAAACTTCACCCTGAAAACGAATTAAAGTTTTCTGTCGCTATTAAAACATTAAAATTTAACACTACTGTCCGGTAGATTTTAGAATAATGTTTGTTGAATTACTAATAATTATAGTATCAACTTCTTCAAATATTTTATTTATCGGTATTTTATCAAATGAACTGGTACAGGATTTTTGGAAAAGCCCAGTCACACTCAGTTTAAGATTTAATTTTTCTTAAGGATTACAATTATTAAATAATCGCAATCAGTAATCAATAACTCTGCAAAATATAATTCTCCTTAATTATCACTAAAAATGATAGCAAAAAATTAACTTAAGTTCAAATCGTCAAATAATCTAAATCGTTTAAAAGCATAGCAGTATTACATTCCCAACTTTTAAATTAAATCTACCGGACAGTAGTGGAAATTTAATAAACCTAATAGATAAACTCAAGCTGTGGTTCAGGTATGAGAAGCATCGCTGAACTTTTGCAACTTATCTTTTACATTTGGATTTCAATTTAAAGCGGTTACGGGCAAACGAATTTATAATTCCGTACCTGCTCACAGCCTGTTTTTTAGATGAAACAATAAAAAATATTCACAATATATTGACGGTATCTAATAACATGCGAATAAAAAGAATTTCAGATAAAATGAGCGTAAATGATTTAGCCATTAAAATAATTATCCTGTCGACTTTATTTCTATCGTCCTGTATAAGAATAAATAATAAAGATTACAAGTATATTGAAAGATACATGAAAACCAATTCATCAATTAATGCTCCCGCAGAACAAAAACCTCTAACAATAAAAGCAAAATCAGATTCTGATGCCTATATAAAAGCCTATTTGAATTTCTGCGTTTCAAAAAAATTTTACGACAAAGAATTTAAAAAATCAGGAGCTAAGGCTTGCGAACCTCTTTCATTCAGGTTACTAAATCAAGAATCAATTGACATCACCGGATCAGTGACATTTATAAATAAAAAACAAATAGAAAAAAATATCAAAGAAAGGTTGAACACATTCGAACTTCCAAAAAAATGATGACATCAATCAATATTCTTTCGGCTTAGTTAATAAAAATTGTTTCCGCCAGTCGAACAAGTAATTATCATTTCATTTGCTCATCTTCCCATCATAGACCAACGCCCAACGATTGAATAAAATAAAAAAGCCGTGAAGAATGGATATTAAAATCATGTATTAAACTAAGCCAGACGTCTGCAGTGTAAATCCAAAAGCCACTCGGAAGCTAAAAGTAATATCTCTACTTCATGCACCATGCTAAGTTGAAATCCATTTCAAACAAAAATCAAAATGAATACCCGATTGCGTAACTATAATACATAACCTACTCTTTCACTCCGGTAATGATATCTTTCTCTTGTCCATCTACAATTGCTGTCGTTTCTATTACTGCTTTTTCCTTTGTTTGAATGGAGGCGTGGCCGGTTTCAAGCTCTACCGTTTTGGTTGTAACGGCGTATTGATTGGGGTAAATTTTAGCGCCATATTTTATGGCATACGCCTTGGTAAATTCTGCACCAAAATATAAGATGAGCGAAGAGTAATAAATCCATACCAACAGTATTACTAATGAACCGGCTGTGCCGTAAGTGCTGCCTACATTGCTTTTACTGATGTAGAATGAAATCGCAAATTTACCCAGCATAAATAACAATGCCGTAGCAAGGGCTCCGGTCGTTACATCTTTCCAACGAATGGTTGCATCTGGCAACACTTTAAATATTACGGCAAATATGAGGGTGGTTACACCGAGTGTAATGCAAAGATTGACAATGTAAAATACTACAATGGCTATCTCCGGAAAACGGTCCCGCAAGTGCTGGCTAAAGCCGTCGATGATGGTGCTGATGCCCAGCGATACCAACAACAAAAACCCAAGTCCGATGATAACTGTAAATGATAAAAACCGGTTTTGAATCAGTTTTACCCATCCCCTTTTTGGCTTGGGTCTCAGTCCCCAGATGCCGTTGATGGAATCCTGTATTTCTGCAAACACGGTTGTAGAACCAATCAACAGGGCAATTCCTCCAATAATACCAGCCATTTTGCTTTTGCCGGCAAGCGAGGCATTTTTAATGATGAGTTCCAGTTGCGCCGCAGTATCGTTGCCTACAAAGCCAGCCAGTTGTCCGTAAATTTTTCCTTCCACTGCCTCTTTACCCAGGAAAATCCCGGCCAACGAAATAATTACAATCAACAATGGCCCCATTGAAAAAACGGTGTAATAAGCCAGTGAAGCACTCAGCTTCATCACCCTGTTTTCATCAAAACCTTTAAAGGAATTTTTAAACACTTCCATCATTCCTTTAAAAGTAATTTTACGATTCATACACTTCTTTTATTTTGGGTTATTGCAAAAAAGCAGCCAACTAACTTTGAATATACCTTTCTACTCATGGGCTTCCGCACTTGTCACAAGGACTGGCACCTTATTGTTTAAGCCAGAAATATATGGGAATGTATAAAACAAATTCCCCGAATTTATTGGTTCTACATTTTATTCAAATGCATATTTATACTCACACCAAAACGCATCCAGGGCAATCATGCGCTGTTTTAAAAAAGAAATGATGTCGGGCCAATTCGCCTTATTCAACACGTTCACATTATCAAGCGTTGTATATATTTCGCTGATGGTTTTGCCAAACGCATCTGTAGTATGCAACTGCCATTGCCATGCCTCGCCCATTATCTGATGAAAGATTTTTTTTAGCTGTACAAATATTTCATAACACACCTGCTGTTCGGCGACATCCTTGTGCGATAAAGTGATTGAAATTTTTGCTGACTGGTTATCAGCCATCATAATAAACCGGATGCCCTTTTGCCCTGTTTTGTAATTGACCCAGTTAATTTTTTCGCCTTCGGCAGAAAGTACCGGCGCCAGGTAAAGACCAAAAGATGTCCAAAATTGCTGGTTGATTGACGATGCTTCCTGTTTTGAATACATCTGATAAAATTAGCGATTTACATTTTCAGGCGCATAAAAAAGGAGTTTGTTTTAGAACTGGGGAAAAAGTTCCGCATTTGAAGAGGATGACCTCACCCCCAGCCCCTCTCTCCCGAAATAATCGGGATCTTCGACAAAAGCGAGGGGAGTCCGACGCTGAAAATTTGAATTTTGTTCAATTGGCTATCATAAAGCCAATAATGGTTTAACTATCACTGTCGCATAGCCGGTAGTAATTCCCTATCACACTACTATCCTACTATCTTATCATCACATCACTCAAGCAGTAATTTAACGAGTTGGTATTTTGCTCCCTATGGATACGCTATACACGAATGCCCTGCCTGACTGCGTCAAGCAGACAGGGACGCCACCGAAGTTTCGTTCAAAAACTTTCGCCAGGTTCAAAAAAAAATGTTCATTTATTTATCCGATGTTCATTATAGCTTTGCGGCCTTATGACGTTGAGAACGGAAGCATTTAAAACCTGGAAATTATCGGGTCCCATCATTTTTGGCGAGCTGACACAAATGGCGCTCGGTATCATCGATAGCATTATGGTAGGTAAAATCAGCTATCAGCAACTAGCTGCCTCAGCGTTGGTAAACAGCGTTCTCAACATTCCATTCGTATTGGGCTTTGGTATGACGATGGCCATCTCACAAACCGTATCCATGGCCAATGGCCGGAGAGATAGTTTAAGAGTATCGCATTATTTATACAACGGTTTCTGGCTCTGTAGCATCTCCGCCATTATCATTGCGGTGGGCCTCGTTTTAAGTAAAAATGTATTGTATCATTTAGGTCAGGATGTAGAAGTTGCCCGGCTGGGTGCCCCCTATCTGCAAATCATGAGCTGGTCCATTATTCCGATGATGATGTTTATTGTAATCAAACAATTTACC
>Ga0209181_10001828_pt1 | contig 35897 bp, 23 predicted proteins | sample MAT05_FD_187208 | JGI IMG/M metagenome (GOLD analysis project Ga0209181, IMG submission 187208) | Freshwater microbial communities from Lake Fryxell liftoff mats and glacier meltwater in Antarctica - MAT-05 (SPAdes) (version 2) | ecosystem: Environmental > Aquatic > Freshwater > Ice > Liftoff... | reverse complement strand
CCGGAGGACGCGGGCAAGACCGCCTACTGGCTGCTCCGCTGGGTGAGCACGCGCGGGGAGGTGGGGCCGTTCGGGGGGCTCCTGACCTGGAAGATCAACTCCTGATATCCTGATCGCGAGTGTCCCGAGTCTTTCTCATGATTCGGGACGCTTGTGGTTTACTTGCTCAAGGCGCTCTCACCCCACCGAGGGCGCCCGCCGCGCCTCCCCGCCCGCCGCATCCACGAGCTGCACCGCAATCCGCCGCGCTCCCGGCGCCGCATACGCGTGCTTCGCCTCCACCACCAGCGCTCCCCCCTTCTTCGCCCGCGCCGCATGAAACCCGGCGCGAAGCACCGATCCGTCATGGTCCCAATCGACCGCCCAGAAGTCCACCGCGCTGGCCTCCTCGAGGCGCAACGTCACCTGGTTGCCCCCGCTCATCTCCGTCGCTGTCACGGTGACGCCCTCCAAGGCCCCTTCCTCGCGCGGCGATCCAGCGGGCGCGAGCAGCTCGAAGGCCGAGCACCCGGGCAGCGCGAGCAGGCGCTTCTTCGCAGTGTGGACGGCGACGCGGCCCAGATCGCAGCCGATCCAGCGGCGACCGAGCTTCTCGGCGACAGCGAGCGTGGTGCCCGAGCCGGCGAAGAAGTCCGCGACCAGATCGCCGGGGCGTGAGGCGGCCTCGATCACGCGGCGCAAGAGGGCCTCTGGCTTCTGCGTGGGATAGCCGACTCGCTCGTGGGCGATGGGGGCGATGATGCCAATGTCCCAGACATCGGCCATCGGCGCGCCGAGCGTCTCTTCGCTGGTTTGACTCGGCTTGCGCCGCCCGGTGGAGAAGTCGGCGACCTGGCGCTTCGTCCCCCACGTCTGGAGCGTGCTCGGGGCGAGGTCTTCGTAAAGAGGTGTCCAGGCGTGGTTGTCGTTCGGAGTTTTCCCGTACCAGAACAGCACGTCGTGCATCCTCTGGAAGGCCTTCGTCTTGGCCGGCCAGCGGCGGTAGCGCCAGACAATCTCGTTCTTGAAGGAGTCGGCGCCGAAGACCTCGTCGAGCAGGCAGCGCAGGTAGTGGCTCACGTGCCAGTCGCAGTGGACGAAGATCGTCCCCCGCGGCGAGAGCAAGGCGCGGAACAGCTCGAGCTGCTCGAGCATCCTCGACAGGTAATCGCCGAGGCCGACCTCCCAGCGATCGTCGTACGCGGGGACCTCCTCGGCGCCCGCGCCCGTCCGCGCGGAGAACGAGCCGCCGGTCGCGAACGGCGGGTCGATGTACAGGAGATCGATCCGCCCTTCGAGCTCGCCGAGGAGCGCCGGGATCGCCGCGCGGTTGTCGGCGTGGACGAGCCGGTTGCGCGCGCCGCCGGCCGCGAGCGCCGCGCCGAGGTGCTCCACGGCCACGAGGGGCGCGGCGGCTTTGGGACCGCGCTTCGCGTGCGCGGGCTTGCCTGGCCAGACGAGCCTCGGCCGATCCTCGTCAACTCGGCCTGATCTTTCGTCCTGCTTCATCGCGCGGCGCCAGCATCGCGCGGGCGGCTCCACGGCCGCAACCTTCGTGAGCGAGTGCGCAGCGGCGTGTCACCGTCGCGCGCACGTCGAGAGCAAAGCGCGCGCGTGCGCAGGCGGTGCTCGTCGCGTCGCGCGACGGTGAGCAGAGTCCGCGCGATCACGGCCTCGTCGAGCGCCCGACCCGGTCTGAATGCCCTGGCATGCTTCACGCAATGCGCGCCCCGACAGAGGCCGCCCTCGGCACCTCACCAACCTTCCCCACACCCCGGAGCTCTATTCATGAAGGCGACCGAACTGCTTGTGAACCAGCACCACGAGCTCGAACAACTCTTCGAGCAGCTCGACGGCGTCGAGGTGGGCGACGAGAAGATCGTCCGTGAAGAGCTGGCCCGGAACCTCATCGGCCACATGGCGATCGAAGAGGAAATATTTTACCCGGCAATGCGCGAGGCGATGCCGGAGCGGATCGCGCTGGCCGCGGTCGAGCACGCGACCGCGCGCTACGCGCTGGCGCAGCTCCTCGCGACGCCGCCCGGGGATCCGACCTTCCACGCCAAGGTGAGCGTGCTGGACACGCTGATCCGCAACCACGTGGACATGGAAGAGAAAGAGATCCTTCCGAAGGCGGAGGGCGCGCTGGGCGCCGAGCAGGTCGCGCAGTTGAGCCGGCGCATGGAGACGCGGCACGAGGAGGTCGTGTCCGGGGACTTCGTCGCCATGCTGAAGCAGACGCTCCTGCACGAGCTGCCGGCGATGCTGGTGCCCCGGGCGGCCACCAAGGCGGCGACGAAGAAGCGCGCGGTGCGCGCGACGGCGAAGAAGGCGACCCCCGTGAAGCGCGGGGCGAGCGCGAAGCGCGGGGCGCCGCCCAAGCGCGGGGCGCCGGCCAAGCGTACGACCGCGACGAAGCAGACGAGCAAGCGCACGGCGACCGCGTCGACGACGGCGCGGCGAGGCGGCGCGTCGAGTCGCACGACGGCGAGCAAGCGCGGCGCGAGCAAGCGCGCGGCGAGCAAGCGCGCGGCGAGCACCCCCGCCCGGGGTTAAAACCTCGGGCGGCGGCTTAGCTCAGCTGCGCCTGCTCCAGAAGCGCGACGAACTCCGCGGCTGACCAGGGCTCTGCACCCTGTGCCAGCAGGGGCACGTGCCAGGCAGCCGCGGCCTTGGGCTCGCTGAAGACTTTGTTGGGGACGGCAGGTCGGCCGAGCAAGATCACCGTGCTCATGAAGGCCCGCACCGCGGTCCCCGTGAGGCCGCCGACGACGACCACGTGCGACGCGCCCAGAAGGAAGACGCTGGTCTTCATCAGCTTGACGAGCTCTTCCCGCACCTCTTCGGAGAAGGTCGCCTTGCCGCTCTTGATCAGGTTGATCAACCCCGCGCCGCGCAGATGCCGGCGGGTGATGGTGGCGCTGGCGCGACCGAACGCCCGCACCTGCACGACCGTCGGCGCGTTGGACCAGATGTTCACCTGGATGTTGCGCGTGGTGACGATACAGAGGGTCGAGTCGGAGTGAGCGGTTTCGAGCACGGCCATCAGCCGTCGAACTTAGCAGGTGATGCCGGGCGAGATCCGCCACTAAGCGCGTGGCCCGCCTGTAATGGCGAGCCCTGAGGAATTCGGCCCGGCCGTCCTCGGGGCACTTGCAGCCGAGGTGGTTTCCTCTAAAAGACGGCAGCGAACGCGATCTCCGCGCTCCCACGCTGCCTCGAGGAGCCCCCATGACAACTAGCTTCAAAGCCAAAGGTACCCTCACCGTCGGGGGCACGACCTACGGCATCTTTCGGCTCTCCGCCTGCGGCCCGGACGTCGACCGGCTCCCGATGTCGCTCAAGGTCCTGCTCGAGAACCTCCTCCGCCACGAAGACGGCCGGGTCGTCCGCCACGAGCACGTCGAAGCGGTGCTGCACTGGGATCCCAAGGCCGTCCCTTCGCAAGAGATCGCCTTCCATCCCGGGCGCGTCCTGCTCCAGGATTTCACCGGCGTCCCCGCCGTCGTCGACCTCGCCGCGATGCGCGAGGCGATCGTCCTGCTCGGCGGCGATCCGCACAAGATCAACCCGCTCCAGCCCGCCGACCTCGTCATCGATCACTCGGTCCAGGTCGACAAGTACGCGACCATTGGCGCGCTCCACCAGAACGCCGCGCTCGAGTACGAGCGCAACTCGGAGCGCTACGCCTTCCTCCGCTGGGGCGCGCAGGCGTTCATGAACTTCCGCGTCGTCCCGCCCGACACCGGCATCTGCCACCAGGTCAACCTCGAGTACCTCGCGAGCGGCGTCATGCGCGGCAAGGACGACACCGCGTTCCCCGACACGCTGGTCGGCACCGACTCGCACACCACGATGATCAACGGCCTCGGCGTCGTCGGCTGGGGCGTCGGCGGGATCGAGGCCGAGGCCGCCATGCTCGGGCAGCCGCTCTCGATGCTGATCCCGCAGGTGATCGGCTTCAAGCTCTCGGGCAGCCTGCGCGAGGGCGTGACCGCGACGGACCTCGTGCTCACCGTCACCCAGATGCTCCGCAAGAAGAAGGTCGTCGGCAAGTTCGTCGAGTTCTTCGGCCCCGGCGTCGCCGCGCTGCCGCTCCCCGACCGCGCGACGATCGCCAACATGGCGCCGGAGTACGGCGCGACGATCGGCTTCTTCCCCGTCGACGAAGAGACGCTCGCGTACCTCCGCTTCACCGGCCGCCCGAAGGACGTCGTCGCGCTGGTGGAGGCCTACTCGAAGGAGCAGGGCCTCTTCCGCACCGACGCCTCGCCCGAGCCGATCTTCACCGACACGGTCGAGCTCGATCTCGCCACCGTCGAGCCCTCGCTCGCCGGCCCGAAGCGCCCGCAAGATCGCGTGGCGCTGCCCGACGTGAAGGCCACGTTCCGCAAGGAGCTCGTCGGGATGGCCCCGAAGGAGTTCGCCGGGATCGAGGCCGGAGAGCTGCAGGCCTGGCAGGGCGGCGGCCTCTCGGCCGCGGCGACCAAGGCGCTGCCGACCGCGACGGTGTTCGCCAGGGACGCGATCTACAGCCTCACCCACGGCTCGGTGGTGATCGCGTCGATCACCTCGTGCACCAACACCTCGAACCCGGCGGTGCTCCTCGGCGCGGCGCTGCTCGCGAAGAACGCGGTCGAGCGCGGCCTCTCGGTGCGCCCGTGGGTGAAGACCTCGCTCGCCCCCGGCTCGAAGGTGGTGACGGAGTACCTGCGCGCCTCGGGGCTGATGCCGTACCTGGAGGCGCTCGGCTTCCACGTCGTCGGCTACGGCTGCACGACGTGCATCGGCAACTCCGGCCCGCTGCCGGACGTCGTCGCCGACGCGGTGAGAGAGAAGGATCTCGTCGTCGCCAGCGTCCTCAGCGGCAACCGGAATTTCGAGGGCCGGATCAACCAGCAGGTGCGGATGAACTTCCTCGCCTCCCCGCCGCTCGTGGTGGCCTTCGCGCTCCGCGGCGACATCGACGCGGACCTCACCAAGGAGCCCGTCGGCTACGATCGCAACGGCGACGCGGTCTACCTCAAGGACATCTGGCCGACGACCGCTGACGTGCGCGAGGCGGTGCGCACGGCGGTGAAGCCCGAGCAGTTCCAGGAGCAGTACGCCAACGCGCTCGAGGGCGACGAGGCCTGGCGCAGCCTCCCGGTGCCGGCGGGGCAGACCTTCGTGTGGGACGAGAAGTCGACCTACGTCAAGAGGCCGACCTTCTTCGACAACATGTCGCGGACGCCCGCTCCGCTCACCGACATCGTCGGCGCGCGCGTGCTCGCGGTCCTCGGCGACTCGGTGACGACCGACCACATCTCCCCGGCCGGCAACATCGCCAAGACCAGCCCGGCGGCGAAGTACCTGATCGAGAACGGCGTCGCGGCGGCGGACTTCAACTCCTACGGCGCGCGCCGCGGGAACCACGAGGTCATGGTGCGCGGGACGTTCGCGAACATCCGGATCAAGAACCAGATGCTCGGCGGCAAGGAGGGCGGCCTGACGCTGCACCTGCCGGCCGGCGACGAGATGAGCATCTACGACGCGGCGATGAAGTACGCCGAGGAGAAGACCGGCCTCATCGTCCTCGCGGGCGCCGAGTACGGCACGGGCTCCTCGCGCGACTGGGCCGCGAAGGGCACCAAGCTCCTCGGCGTGCGCGCGGTCATCGCCAAGAGCTTCGAGCGCATCCACCGCTCGAACCTCGTCGGCATGGGCGTCCTCCCGCTCGAGTTCGACGCGGGCGAAGACGCCGCGACGCTCGGCCTCACCGGCCACGAGACGATGGACATCGCCGGCGTGGCGACGGGCCTGATCCCGGGCAAGCGCCTCACCGTCCACGTGACGTCGGCGGACGGATCGAAGAAGTCGTTCACGGTGACGTGCCGGATCGATACGCCGAACGAGGTCGATTACTACCAGCACGGCGGGATCCTCCAGTTCGTGCTGCGGCAGCTCCTGCTCACCGCGTGAGCACGATGGATGAGGGCCAGCCGAACCCCCCAGGGCGGCTGGCCCGAGTCCACGTTACGAAGCGATGTAGAGGCGCAGGAACAAGTCCAGCAGAGGCTGGATGTTCCTCGTGAGCATGTAGGTATTCAGCGTCTCTATATACTCTTGCTTGCAAGCCTCCACGGGTATGGGCTTGAGCGAGAGCACCACGAGCAGGGGGTCCATCAACAGGTGACAGGAGCGGCCATTGCCGTCCTCAAAGGGGTGAATGCGGATGATCTCCGCGTGCGCCCAGATCGCGAATCGCATCGCCTCTTCGTCATAGTTGAGAGCCTCGATGTTGTCTCCGAGCTCCCGCAGCTTGTAGCGAATGCGCTCGAACAAGGCGCCGAGCTCCGCCTCCACCTTTGCTCGATGGCTCGATCGATGAGGACCGAATACCAGGTGCTCCGCCCCGAAGTCGCGCGCTCGGTGCCTACCGGCATGCCCGCGAACGCCGGTGAAAATGCAACGGTGGATCTCGCGGAGGAGCTCCACGCTCGGCGGCCGCTCCCCCGTTTCACCTCGGTGGACGCGAGCTGTCACCTCCAGGAGGTTCTCCGTCAACCTCTGGTTCTCTTCGGGCGTGTAGACCCGAACAGCGTCTTCTCCCGCGCTTATCCCCGAAGAACCCACGGCCGAGCGTCCACCCCTTCAATTCGCTGGCTGGCGATCACGCTCCGCGCGACGAGGGCTGTTGCCTCGGGCGCTCTGCCGCGCCTCAGCCGGTCTTCCCGGACCTTCGCGAGGATTTGCTGGCGCTCCTCGTCGGAGAGGGCGATCTTCTCCAGCGTGCGGCAGAAGCCGTTGGTTTCGAGGAAGGCTACCGCGTCGCTCGACGATACGCGGAGGACGGCTGCCACCTCGGCAAGGGAGAGCCGCCCCTCGGCGTAGGCGCGGCCGACGACCCGCGCGCCCGCGTCGTGCCGCGGATTGTTGCGGTGAACAAAGGCTTGCAGGCCTTCATAGGCAATCCGGCAGCGGTGGCCGAGATCGGCAAGTGCGTTTGCCCGCGCGACCTCTTCGATCGATTCCAGCATTTCGATCGGGCAAGACGTGAGCAAGGAATCGATTGACCGGACCATCAGAGCGAGGTCCGTTCCAGGAGGCTGGTCGGCGTGGATCCAGGCGGAGGGAGCGGGCTTCGGAAGCCAGGTAGCGTTCTCTTCGAAGATCCGGGCCAGATCGAGCCGGGCAATGCCAGTCGCCAGCGCGACGATGCGATCGATCTGCTTCAAAGCGTCCGCGACCGTGCGCGGGCCGATCTCGTGCGCCGCCTCTTCGAGGGCCGCCACCGCGAGGCTGAGCTCGAGCACCCGAACCCATCTGGTGAGGCCGTCGCTGGGTATAGCCGGCTCGATCGCTTCGCGGCGCAGCTCGAACTCTTGATTTGTCATGATCCGGAGCGACGCCCTGGGCTCGGCGAGGAAGCTGCTCACGTTCAGTTGCATAGGTTCTATAGGACATACCTGCGCCGCTGACAAAAGCCAATGGGCAGTTTCACGGCGAAGGTGCCGCTCGAGCCCGGCGACCCGGCGGATCTGGACGCCCCTCTACCGGGCGGTCGACGCGCGCCCCGACCTCGGCTAAGCCCGGGCATGCTCGATCTACGGTACGTGGTGGACCACCTCGATGAGGTGCAGGCAGGCCTCGGGCGGCGCTCGGCGGCGGCGGCAGAGACGCTCGCGCCGATCGCCGAGCTCGGGAAGAAGCGGCGCGAGCTCATCGTCGCCGTCGAATCCATGGCGCAGCAGCGCAACGCGGCCAACGAGGCGATGGCCAAGGCGGACAAGAAGTCGCCGGCCTTCACCGAGAAGCGCGAGGAGCTGAAGCGGCTCTCCGGCGAGATCAAGGAGGCCGAGAAGGGCCTCGCCGAGGTCGAGGCCGAGGTCCAGAAGCTCCTGGCGGTCGTGCCCAACCTGCCTGACGCCTCGGTGCCTGTTGGCAAGGGCGAAGAGGACAATCAGGTCGTCCGCACCTGGGGCGAGAAGCCCTCGTTCGCCTTCACTCCGAAGGAGCACGTGGAGCTCGGGACCACGCTGGGCATCCTCGATTTCGAGCGGGCGGCGAAGATCTCCGGGGCCCGCTTCACCGTGCTCTTCGGCGCGGCGGCACGGCTCGAGCGGGCGTTGATCTCCTTCATGCTCGATCTCCACACCCGCGAGCACGGGTACACCGAGGTGCTCCCGCCCTTCCTGGTCAAGGACACCGCGCTCTACGGGACTGGCCAGCTCCCCAAGTTTGAACAAGACCTCTTCAAGACGCACAACAGCGATCCGGAGAAGGCCTTTGATCTCTACTTGATCCCCACGGCCGAGGTGCCTGTCACCAACCTTCACGCGGAAGAGATCCTCGACGGCGCGGAGCTGCCGATCGCCTACACGGCCTATACGCCCTGCTTCCGCAGCGAGGCCGGGAGCCACGGGCGGGACGTCCGTGGGCTGATTCGACAGCACCAGTTCGACAAGGTCGAGCTCGTGCGCTTCACCTCGCCGGAGACGTCGAACGAGCAGCACGAGCTGTTGACGAGCCACGCCGAGGAGGTGCTGAAACGACTGAAGCTGCCTTACCGCGTCAGCCTGCTCTGCACCGGGGACATGGGCTTCGGCTCGCAGAAGACGTACGACATCGAGGTCTACCTGCCGGGGCAGGGGGTGTACCGGGAGATCTCGAGCTGCTCGAACTACGGGGATTTCCAGGCGCGGCGGGCGCAGATCCGGTATCGCGCCGAGGCCAAGGGCAGCAAGGCGCGGCTGGCGCACACGCTCAATGGATCGGCGCTCGCGGTGGGGCGGACGGTGATTGCCATTCTGGAGAACTACCAGCAGGCGGACGGGAGCGTGGTCGTGCCCGAGGTGCTGCGGGCGTTCATGGGCTGTGAAGTGATCCGGGGGCGGTGAGCGAAGGGGAGGCCCGGGGGGAAAGAGCCCCGGGCTTACTTGGCGGCGGGGGGGGGCGGCCTTTAGCTCGAAGAAGCGGGCGCGGAGCGAATCGACGTCGGGGAGGTTCTCTCCGGCGTCGGAAACATTGAGAAGATACTCAAGGGCAGCCTTCTCATGCTCTGGTTCTGCACGCGTGTGCGCGATACGAGCACTGAGGCGCATGGCGTCGACGGCTCGATGCGAAAGCTCGACTTTTGTAAACGACTTGCCATAAAGAAATGCCATTGCGACCTTGAGCTCGGCTTCGGCGATCGTTGTCAGAATGCCGAACCCAATCGTGATGAGCTTCTGAGCTTCTTTTCGCGATCCTTCTCCAAAACGGGCTTCTGCGAGGTCCCGAAGTATGTTGGCTTCGGCGACGCGTTCACCAATTTACCGAGCAATGGTGAGTGCTTTCGTGAGCGTCTGCGAGGCTTCCTCATGGCGCTTGGACTCGTTCAGGAGCCACCCCAGCACATTGAGAGAATGAGCGTAATCTGAGCGCGAACCTCGCGATAGAAAAATGCCGCCGGCTTGCTCCGCCTTGCGGATAGCCTCGTTCAACCTGTCTTCTACGGCCAACCCAACCGCTTGGTTGCGCAGGCTGACGGCCATGCCAAGTATGTCACCTCGTAGTTCGACTTCTGCTATCTCCGTCTCTAACGCTTCAATATCTGTCCAATCGACGGACTTCGTGAGAGCTTTCTCGTAAGTCTCCGTGCTGGTCGGCGGCGCCCCTCGAAGCCACTGGAGCAATGCTTCAGTGAGCCGCTCATAAGACGCGACCAGCAGATCGCTGGGATCCACCTTCGCCGCCTCATTCAGCACGACCTCATCGAAGCCTCAGCGTCCCCGATGCGGGATCTTATGACTCTGAAGGCCGTCGGGATGATCCTCCTTCAACCAGAGCCCATCCTTACTCCCCGCCGCGAACCACGGCTCATTTGTCGCGAACCACTGCTCTGCAAGATAGGTCTCTTCCACCATCGGTACGCGACTGGTCACGAGCCACATTCTCGGCTTATCCCGTCCGGCCCTGGATTCTTTGGGAGCCTTGGCGATCCCGCGCGCCACCCGCCCAATCCCTTCCAGAGACTGCTGGTTCGGTGCCGTCATCAGCACCACGCCATCAGGGATCTGAATCGTGCATATCCCACCGGCATCGGTGAACCCGGTGCGGCTGTCGATCAGGACCACGTCGGCCATTCCGGCGAGTTGCTCGCGCAACGTCTCTACCGCGGATGCCCCGGCGTCCTTCGCATAGAAATCTTGCCAGTTGAGCGCGGCAAGGCGACTGTCATAATTCTCGTCGAGCTTGCCGGCGAGCAACAGCGAGAGCGAGCCGAACTTGGGAGCGTGCTTCTTGTCCTTGATCGGAAGGACCCACTTACTCACGTCCGGCGGCTCGGGATCGCGCCGCTCCACGGCGTCACGCCATTCGCCGAAGTAGTCGAGCACGCCGCACGTCGTTGCCGCCTTCTTGATCGATATCCCGAAGAACCGATGGAGCCCCGGGGCTTCCAGATCCCAGTCGACAGCGATCACCTTGAGCCCGTTGTCAACGATCCCTCTGATCCGCCGGATTCTGATGGGCGGCTCTCGTCAATCGGTGGATCGACCTGCTCTTCGCGCATCCGCGCCAGGATCCATGCGCGCAGCTTGGGCTCACTCAGGTTCGCGAGGGCTTTTGCGGTGATCATATGATTCCGCATGCGCGGCGGAGGGCGCGACACTCGCTGGAGCGCCAGCGAAACGAATTTGTATTTCTGAAGGTCCTTGAGCTTGACGTGATGCCACCACGTACCAGCGATGCCTCTCGGATGAGGGACGGACACCGGCAGCGCCCGCTGCGCGGCCGACGCGGCTTCCTTGAAGCGAGCGTTCCAGGCGCGTCGCCTCGAGCCTGCCAGCGCCGCGTGGAACGCCGTCCGCTTGTCGTTCGGCACCCGATCCTCCTCCCGGAGGTTCAGCAATAGCGCGCGCTCCTGCTCGTCGCCCGCGCCGAGCCGCCTCGCAAACAGGTTCACTGCGGGCGCATGCGCGGTCGCGGGGGAGTCCAGGAGCGACATCCGCGCGAGCCTGCCGTTGCGGCGAGGCGCTTGCACCGACACAAATGCCCCCGCGCCGCAGTCAAGCTGCCCTCGCGCCCTGTTGAACCTGGCGCGTGACCACCTGGACCTGGTGAATTCCGTGTCGTACCGACCGCGCGACCCCCTGGAGCGACCGCGCGCCAGCCTGAACCTGGCGAATTTCGTGTCGTACCCGACCGCGCACCCGCTTGGACCCAGCGAATTCCGTGTCGTACCGACCGCGCGCCCGCTTGGACCCAGCGAATTCCGTGTCGTACCGACCGCGCGCCCGCTTGGACCCAGCGAATTCCGTCTCGTACCCGACCGAGCGCCCACCTGGACCCAACAAATTTCGTCTCGTACCGACCGCGCCCCCACTTGAACCTGACGAATCTCGTGTTGGGCTCCGCGCAATCCCCCCGAAATCATTCGTGAATGCGTCCCCATCCCCCCGTCGATTCTCCCGATCGCAGCCAGAACGCGGGTCAAAGGAAGCAGCGCACCCAGGAGACCGAACCGGCAGCTCCGGAGGAGGTCCGGCGTCGCCCGTTGTCTGAGCGCGCTCCTGCGCGCGAGTTCGGGCGCCGCCGGGCCGACGGAGGAGCTGCCGGTTCGGTCTCCTCGGTTAACGCGTATGGGTCTACGGGCAGTCGTTCGGGCAGCTACTCTTGGTCTCCCCGCACTGCGCCTCGCAGAGCATGTTGCCGCAGATGCAGAGCCCGAAGCAGTCCGGCTGACAGGTGAACGGGGTCTCCCCGCAGCTGGCCTTGCACTGGCCGTCGCCGCAGAAGCAGCTCGGTGCGCAGTCGATCGGGCAGGACATGCCGTTCTCGTTGCAGCCGGGCTGGCACTTGCCGTCACCGCAGAGGCAGTTGGAGCCGCAGTCCGTGGGGCACGTGGCGCTGGTTTCGCCGCAGTTTTGCTCGCAGAAGAAGTTACCGCAGGCGCAGATCTGGGCGCAGTCGCTGGAGCAGGAGAGCGGGGTCTCGCCGCACTGGGAGTTGCAGACGCCGTCGCCGCACTGGCACACCGGGGTGGGGACGCAGTCTTGCGGGCAGGAGAACGGGCTCTCGCCGCACGACGGGTCGCAGAAGAGGTCGCCGCAGAAGCAGTTCTGAAAGCAGTCTTGCGGGCAGTTCTTGACCGACTCGCCGCAGAACGAGTCGCAGAAGAAGTCGCCGCAGGTGCAGCCGAAGCCGCAGTCTTGCGAGCAGGTCGAGGTGTCCTCGCCGCACTGGGGCTCGCAGTTGAAGTTGCCGCACTGGCACGTGGTCGAGCAGTCCTGGGCGCAGTTGAGGACCGTCTCTCCGCAGCTCGGCGCGCAGAGGCCGTCGCCGCAGGCGCAGGTCGCCGGGCAATCCTGGGCGCAGGTCGTCGCGTTCTCGCCGCAGGCGAGGTTGCACTGGCCGTCGCCGCACTTGCACGTGGGGCAGTCGCCAGGGCAGGTCATCCCGCTCTCGCCGCAGGCGGTCTCGCAGAGGCCGTTGCCGCAGGCACAGGCCACGGCGCAGTCGCTCGGGCAGGACAGCACCGACTCGCCGCACAAGGGCTGGCAGGTGCCGTTGCCGCAGGCGCAGGCCACGCTGCAGTCCTGCGGGCAGGTGCTGGGGCTCTCGCCGCAGGGGGGCTGGCAGGTGCCGTTGCCGCAGACGCAGGCCGCCGCGCAGTCCAGAGAGCAGGTGGTCGCGGTCTCGCCGCACTGGGGCTGGCAGGCGCCGTTGCCGCAGATGCAGGGCGTGGTGCAGTCTTGCGGGCAGCTACCGTTGGTCTCGCCGCAGCCGGCCTGGCAGAGGCCGTTGCCGCAGAGGCAGGGCTGGCCGCAGTCTTTCGGGCAGGTGTTGGGATCCTCCCCGCAGCCGGCGCTGCAGAGGCCGTCGCCGCAGAGGCAGCCCAGGCCGCAGTCGATCGGGCAGGAGTCGCTGTCCTCGCCGCACTGGGGCTGGCAGGTGCCGTTGCCGCAGAAGCAGGGCTGACCGCAGTCCGGCGAGCAGGATTGCGTGTTTTCGCCGCACTCGGGCTGGCATTTGTTGTCGCCGCAGACGCAGGTGAAGCCGCAGTCCGGCGCGCAGCTGTTGGAGGTCTCGCCGCACTGGGGCTGGCAGACGCCGTTGCCGCAGAGGCACACCTGAGCGCAGTCCTGGAAGCAGCTGTTGAAGGTCTCGCCGCACTGGAGCTCGCAGGTGCCGTTGCCGCAGAAGCAGCCGCCGCCGCAGTCCGGGGCGCAGTTGAAGGAGTTTTCACCGCACTCGGGCTGGCACTTGCCGTCACCGCAGAAGACGTTGGGCGGGCACGCGCCGCAGTCCTGTGCGCAGCTGCCGGGGTTCTCGCCGCACGGGGGCTCGCAGACGCCGTTGCCGCAGAAGCAGCCCTGGTTGCAGTCCTTGCAGTTGTCGGGGGCCTCGCCGCACTGGGGCTCGCAGATCGCGTTGCCGCAGAAGCAGCCCTGGTTGCAGTCCTTGCAGGTGTTGGGGTTCTCACCGCACTGGGGCTCGCAGACGCCGTTGCCGCAGAAGCAGCCTTGGCCGCAGTCGGGGCAGGTGTTCTGGCTCTCGCCGCACTGGGGCTCGCAGATCCCGTTGCCGCAGAAGCAGCCCTGGCCGCAGTCAGGGCAGGTGTTCAGGCTCTCGCCGCACTGAGGCTCGCAGATCCCGTTGCCGCAGAAGCAGCCGCCGCCGCAGTCCTTGCAGGTGTTGGGGCTCTCGCCGCACTGGGGTTCGCAGATCCCGTTGCCGCAGACGCAGCCCTGGCCGCAGTCGCTGGGGCAGGAGAACGCGCTCTCGCAGCTCAGGTCGCAGAAGAAGTCGCCGCAGATGCAGGCCTGGCCGCAGTCGTTGGGGCAGGTGACCCCGTTCTCGCCGCAGCTCTGGTCGCAGACGCCGTCGCCGCAGAGGCACGTGTTCACGCAGTCGCTGGGGCACGTCCCCGGGTTCTCCTTGCACGCGGGCTGGCACACGCCGTCGCCGCAGTTGCAGGTCGAACCGCCGGCGCCGCCCGCGCCGCCGTCGCCGCCGGCGCCGCCCACGCCTTGCGTGTCGGGATCGGGATCGATCGTCGAGCGGCTACAGCCGGCGCTGAGGGCGACGAGCCCCAGGAGAGCGCAGAGCAGCGTGAGGCAGCGGAAGAAATAAGTGGAAGAAGTTCGCGACATCATGGAGCACCCCGAACAAGCAAGGTATCCCGGCTTCGCGCGGATCGGAACCGGATGACGGACGCGCCCGCTTTCTTGGCCCAGGGCCCCCTTTCCCGATAGCGCAGGCTTCAGATCGGTACGCGAATCAACGCGGCCGGTCGCTCGGGGATGTCGGCATGAGCAACGGGCAAGCGTGCTTCCAGATCGAGGATCGGGCGTCCACGGGCGATTCCGAGGCAAGCCCGCCCACATCCGGCGTCCGGATGAACGAACGCTCTGTTCACGTGGTCGACGTTCGCTGCGCTGCGGCGACGGTGCCCGGCGTCAGCATCGATCGCTTCGCCGCGACGTTCCCCGTCGTGGAGGAGGCGCCGGCGGCGTATTCGCCGGAGTGGTGCGTCGATCTCGGGGCGGCCTTGATCACCAAGAGCACCTTCGCGCTGTGGTCGGCGATCGAGAGCGGAGAGGTCGGAGGCAACATGCTCGTATGGCGTGAGGGGATGGAGTGCTGGACGGCCGTGAATCGCGTGGGCGAGCTCGCGTATGCGATCGAGCCGGCGCGCCCCACGGTGCCGGAAGAGAGCCCCGTGGCCGAGATTGAGGCGCGCCCGGAGGCGACCCCCGAGGCGACCGAAGCGACGACGAACCCCGAGGTGCGTCTGCGGCCTCCCATGGCCGATCCGCCGCGGATTTCGTCGCGCCGTCAGGTGCGCGGGGACGGCAAATGGATCGCCCTCGGCTCGGCGGTCGCCGTGAGCGCGATCGCCGCGGCGGGGTTGACGATGTCGTTGACACCGCCGCCGGTGCCGGAGGCGCGTGGGCGCGTCGGCACGTCAGCGATTCACGTGATGGAGCGCGTCGCCGTGGCGCCCGATGCGCCGGAGCCCCCGGCGGCCGCGCCGGTGATGGCCGCGAGCCCGCCGAAGGCGCGCCGTGAAGATCGCGGGCAGCATCGGCGCCGCACCGGCGACCACCGCTGAGGCGATCGCTCAGCGGCCGAAGAGCCACCAGGCGGCGGCGAGGCTGATGCCGATCACCCCGAGGGCGAAGAAGATCACGGCGCCGTCGACCGCGCCCCAGGAGCCTTCACGACGCGCCTTCAAGGCGGCGCTGCCGCGGCGGATCGGGACGCTGAGATCGTCGTCGGTGGAGCCGGGCGGGGGCGTCTCGTCGACGCTCGAGGGCGACGGGGTGGGCGTCCGCTCGGCCGGCGGATCGCCGGGATTCACGGGTTGCGCGGGCGCTTCGCCGCTGCGCATTTGCTCGTCGGGGCTGCGCTCGAGCTCGGCCAGAGCGAGGGCGGCTGGGTTCTCGAAGCCGAGGACGTTCTGCCCGACGACGAGCTCTTGCCCCGCGCGCCACGCGACCTCGCGCGCGCCGAGCGGCTGGCCGTCGAGGAGCGCGCCCGTGGTCGATCCGAGGTCGACCACGACGAGGCCGTCGCCCTTGCGGCCGATCTCCACGTGGCGTCGCGCGGTCGCGGCGTCTTCCATCGGCAAGTCGGCCTCTTTGCTGCGCCCGACGACGTAGCGGCGCGCGGGGTCGCGGAGGGTGACGGAGCGGCCCGCGTCCGGGCCTTCGAGGACGGTCACGCGCGGCCACGGCTCTTCGCCCTGCGCGGCGAGGCCGCGGGTGACCAGCTCCAGCGCCAGCTCTTTTGCCGCGGCGCCGCCGCCCTTCACGATCGCCGCTTCGATGCGGATCGTAAGCCAGATGCGGCCCACGCGCAGGAGCTCCCCGGAGCGCACCGCGCGCGGGGTCTGCGGCGGGAGGCGCACCGGGCCGAGGTACGTGCCGTTGGTGCTGCCCTCGTCGACGAGCAGGTACTCGCCGCCGCGCTGCCGCAGCGACGCATGCCGATGGCTGACGCTGGGGTCGGGGAGGCGAACCTCGCACCCCTCGCCGCGGCCGATGATCAGCCGCGGCGCGTCCAGCGTGAGGGAGAGCTCCGCGCCCTCGCCCCCCGCGCGCACCACGATCGTCACCGCCATGAGGCGACCTTCAAAGCAGAACCAGGGAAGAGTTCAACCCGAGAGGAGGGAATGGAGCTCAGGCGACAGCCCGGCGCAGTCGCTCGGAGGCCGTCATGAGCTGACGCACGGCCTGCTCCTGGTTGCGCCCCGACTCCTCGATCCGCCGCGCGGTGTCGATGAGCTGCTCGCCCCCGCGCATCTGCGTGCGCTGGGCGCCGTTGAGGCTGTTGACCATGTTGGAGATCTGCTCGATCGCGCCGGTGATCTGGCGGCCGCCGCGCGCTTGCTCCTGGCTGGAGCGCTCCACGTGCTGCGTGATCGTCCGCATCTTCTCGGCGCTCTTCATGATCAGCTCCGAGCCGCGCGCCTGCTCCGCGGTGGCCGCGGCGATCTGCTGCACCGTCTCGGCGATGCGGCCGATGGCGTCGGTGACTTGCTTCGATCCCTTGGCCTGCTCGACCGTGGCGCGGGCGATGGCGCGCACCATGTTGGTCGACTTCTGCGAGCTCTCGAGGATCTTCTTCAGCGCGCGTTCGGCCTCGTTGGAGACCTCGACGCCGCGGTCGACGTTGTGCGCGCCGCGCTCGACGGCGGCGATGGCGTTCTTCGACTCGGACTGGATCGTCTTGATCAGCTCAGCGATCTCCTTGGTGCTGCCGCCGGCGCGCTCGGCGAGATCCTTGATCTCGTCGGCGACGACGGCGAAGCCCTTGCCGTGCTCGCCGGCCTGCGCGGCGATGATCGCGGCGTTGAGCGCGAGCAGGTTGGTCTGCTCGGCGACGTCGTCGATGACCTGGAGGATCTGTCCGATCGCCTCGATGCGGAAGCCGAGGTTGGAGATGACGGCCACGGCCTCCTGGCTCGACTCCTTGATGCGGTAGATCTCGCCGATCGTCTTGAGGATGGCCTCGGCGCCCTTCTCGGCGTCGGTCGCCACCTCTTCGGAGAGGCGCGCCGTCTCGTTGGCGTTCGACTGCACCTGGTCGATGGAGACATCCATCTCGTTCATCGACGAGCTGGTCTCCTCCGCGGTGAGCGAGAGAGCGTCGACGTTCTTGGCGACCTCGCGGATCGAGTACGCCATCTCTTCGATCGACGACACCGTCTCGCGCACGCTCGATCCGAGCTCGCCGACCTGCTCGGCGGTCTCGTCGTTGGTCGCCGTCATCTCGAGGATGCTGGAGCTCGACTCTTCAGCGCTCGAGGCGAGCGTCTCGATCGACTGGGAGATGTTGGCGAGCGACGTCGTCATCTCGCGGATGTGGCCGGTGGCCTGCTCGCTCGATGAGAGCACGCTGGTGACGGCCTCGTTGAGGCGGGGGAACGAGTCTTCGATCACTTGCGCGGCGGCGGCCAGCTCGTTGCGGCGGGCCTTCTCGCGCTGTTCGGCGTCGGTGACGCGCTCGGCGAGGGTGCTGATCTCGCCGTAGAGCTCGGCCACCTCGGGCGTCGCGCCGGCGGGGACGCGGACGCGCTCACCCTTCAAGGCGCGCGCGGCGGCGTCGGTGATCGCGGGGAGATCCACCTTGCCGGTCTTCTCGCGGCGCTCGGCTTCGCTGACGCGTTCGCCGAGAGAGGCGAGCTCGCCGTAGAGCTGGGCCACGTCGCTCGGGGCGCCCGAGGGGGGCCGGACGCGCTCGCCCTGCGCGGCGCGGCCGGCGGCGTCCATGAGCGCTACGAGGTCGACCGACGGCCCCGCTGCCGGGAGCTGCGCGAGGCGCTCGACCTCCTCGGTGAGCTCGGCGCTGCGCTTGGCAACGCGGCCGATCTCGTCGTAGGCCTCGGCCAGCTCACCCGCGGCATCTTCCGGCACGCGCGGCTTCTTCCCGCGCGCCGCGGCCTTGAGCGCGTCGACGAGCGGGCCGAGGGCGACCGAGGGCCCCTTCTGCGGCACCTGCGTCCCGACGTAGAGCAGCGCCACGGCGGCCACGATGCCGAGCACCCAGAACAGGTTCGAGGTGTACTCGACGGGAATGAGTTTGGTCAGAAAGCCGAAAGCGGCTGCCAACAACAGAATGAAGGCCGCGGGCGCGCCTAGCTGCCGGAGATTCATAGGTGCGGATGGCTCCGAGGGGACGGCGTTGCGCCGAAGAGAGACGCCTTCGCCGACTCCGCAGCGCAGCGGAGGACGTCGAAGGACCATCCCGCGCTGGAGCCTAGAAGCCTTGGGGCCCGGAGTGCAAGAAGCCGGCGGTCCGAGGGGGACCAGCCGGCGTGGGGGAGGGGAAAAGAGGAGGGGAAACGAGAGGGGGAGGGGAACCAGGATCAGCGATCAGAGGCGTCGGTCACGGGCGCGGCGGGAGATTGTGCGCCCTGCACCGGCGTCGCCGAGGGTCGCGGGGCGGGCCGGGTCGCGGCCTTCGGGGGGGCCGGCGCGGGCGCCTCGTCCGGGGAACCGAGGCTGATTTTGCCGTCGCCGCCCTCATCGCCGCCCTTCGCCTTCGTGGGGGAGAGGTCGGTCGCCGCCGCCTTCTCTTCCCACGAGCCCCCGACGGTGCGGGCCGGCGCCGTCGTGGTCCACGACGTGTCCTGTCCCGCATAGGTGGGGGAAACGGCGAAGCTCTGACCGTAGGCGTCGCGCTCGGAAAGATCGTAGGCGGGGGCGGGAACGAGGGCCTGGGTGCGCATCGTGCAGCCCGCCAGAAGCGCCATCGCCAGGACTGCAGCCGCGATCTTCTGGGAGCCCATCGTCGACCTCGCTCGTGAAGAACCCATGTGGGTACATGGACGCGGCCCCCGTCGGAATCATGCAACGGCGCGGACGAGAAGGCGCCCCCGGAGCGTTCCGGCGCGGATCTGAAGGTAGTATCGGCCGCACCTCGTGTCGCTCGCCGTCCGCCTCCTCCTCGCTGTCGGTCTCGTCGCTGTCCTCGCGACGGCGCTCGTTGGCCTCTCGGTGCGTGACGCGGCGCGCGAGATCATCGAGAGCGATTTCAACGATCGGTTCGAGGCCGCCGCGAGCGGGGTGAGCCAGGAGCTCGGCTGGGAGGCGGAGGGCCTGCGCGGGCTGCTCGCTCCGCTGTGCGAGCACGACACCTTCGTCGACAAGGCGCAGCTCGAGCTCGACCGCGTCAAGGGCGACATCAAGGCGCTCGAGCCCGGCCGCTGGATCGCCATTCGTCACTTCGTCCCCGATCAGGCAAGCGCGCTCCGCCTCGACGATCTCGTCCTCGTGACGGCCGACGGCGCGATCCTCGGCGCCGTCGATGTGGCGCGGATCGGGACGCGTGACGCGAGGCTCGCGGCGTTGATCAAGCTGCCCGCGGGGTCGCCGCGCCTCCGCCCCGCCGCGGTGGGCGCCGCGCCGACGATGGAGGTCCACTGCGCGCGCCCCAACAACGGCGTCGGCCTCGTCGGGGCGCGCAAGATCGCCAAGATCCTCGACCGCGTCGGCCTCGCGTACCGGGTCAAGCTCACCGTGGTCGACCCGAGCGTGCCGCCGCCAAAGAGCAGCGCCGACGTCGTGGTCCAGCCCCTCGATTTCACCGTCGTCGCCGGCCTCAAGGTCGTGGCCTCGGTCCCGCAGGACGAGCTCAAGAGCGCGCTCGCCAAGCTCGATCGATCGATCGTCCTCACCGGCGCGACCGCGATCGGCCTCGCGCTGGCGATCGCTCTGTTTATCGCCCGCAGCCTCTCGCGCCCGCTCGTGGCGCTCGCGCACGAGACGCGCGAGGTCGTGGCCGGCGAGCCCAAGCGCGTGAAGGGGCGCGGCGGGCTGGAGATCGCCGCGCTGGCCGACGCCTTCAACCGCACCATCGACGAGCTGACGACGATGCGAAGGCGCCTCGCCGCGACGGAGCGCATCCACGCACAGCGCGACGTGGCGCGGCAGATCGCCCACGAGATCAAGAACCCGCTCGCCCCGATCCGCGCGGCGGTGGAGACGCTCCGGCGCTTGCGCATGCGCGACGATCCGGCCTTCGACGAGTACTTCGAAGAGGCGACGGCGACGGTGCTCGGAGAGGTGCATCGGATCGCCAACATCGTCACCGAGTTCACGCGCTTTGCGCGGCTGCCAGCGCCGAATCCGGAGCCGTGTGATCTGGTGCAGGCAGCGAGCGGCGTGGTCGCGCTCCACGCGTCCGAGCCCGACGGGGCCGAGTCGCCCGGGGGCCCGCGGGTGGAGCTCATCGCCGAGAAGATCCCGATGGTGTCGGCCGATCGCGATCAGATCATCCAGGTGCTCACCAACCTGATCCAGAACGGGCTCGACGCGGCCTCGGCGGTGCGCCCCGATCCGCGCGTGGTGGTGATGATCGAGAGGATGTCGTCGGATCGCGTGCGGATCGTCGTGCGCGACAACGGGCCCGGCGTGCCCGAGGCGATGGAGGCGCGCCTCTTCGAGCCGTACGCGACCACGAAGGAGAAGGGGACCGGCCTCGGCCTCGCGATCAGCCAGCGCATCGTCTTCGAGCACGGCGGCGAGATCGCCTACCGCAAGGGGACGAAGGGCGGCGCGGTGTTCGAGCTCAGCCTCCCCATCGCGGGCCCCTCGCTGCTGGAGCGGCCTCCGCCGACCGACATCACGGGGCGCCCGCTGGAGTCGCCCAAGACAGCGCGCAGCGCGCCCGGGATCGAGAAGACGTAGCGGGCTCGACAACGCGGGAACGTTGTCGAGTGGCCGCTGTCATTGCCGACCTGCGACGCGCGTCCGGCGCGCGCGAAAGGGTGCACGATGGCCACGAAGCCCGACGAGACGGTTCCTTGCATCGAGGTTCAGATCCTGTGGGGAGCGTCGGTTCTTCACGTCGCGCACCGCGCCCCGTCGCGATCGTTTCACGTGGGCGAAGAGCCCTCGGCGGACGGCGTAGCGTGTGATTGCTTCGTCCCCGCGTCAGCGCTCGGCGTGGCGCGGGCGCCGCTCTTCCTGGCCGGCGAAAACGGCGTGGTGCGCCTGGTGATCCTCCGCGGCATGACGGGGACGATCACGCTGCCCGGGAGCCCGGTCCTCAACGTGGACGAGGCGCTCTTTCGCGCCGTGACGCATGACGCGATCGACGGCGCCCGCGTGATCGATCTGCCGCGCGGCGCCTCGGCGCGGCTCGAGATCGGCGGTATCGTCTTCCTCGTCACCTCGGCCGCAGAGGCGCCGGCGATCGCGCATCTGCGCCGGCTGAACGCGCGGAGCGTGCCCTTCTGGGTGGGATCGGGCTTGCTCCACCTCGGCCTACTCGGATCGCTCTCGTGCTTTCCCCCCTCGCCGAGCGCGGCGGAGGTGGACGGGATCTCGGAGGATCAGCTCTACGCGGTGCAGGCCGCGCTCCAGGAGATCGCCGAGAAGCAGCAGGAAGAGCTGGAGGCGGAGCAGGTCGCCGAGAACCTCGCGGACGCGAAAGAAGGCGGGACGGGGACGCGCTCGAAGGGCGAAGAGGGCTCGATGGGCGCTCTGAGCCTCAGCGCGCAGGGGCATCGCTACGGCGTCGCCGGGCCGGCGGACACGCAGGATCCGCACCTCGCGCGGTCCGAAGCGCTCCGCAGCGCGGCCGAGTTCGGGATGATCGGCCTGCTCAACTCGGGCGCGGGCGGCGATCCCAACGCGCCCACGGCGCCCTGGGGACGCGACAGCGCGCAGGGCGTTGGCTCCGGCGTGGGGATGGTCGCTGCGGCGACGCCGGGCAGCGCGGGGCTCGGGCTCGCCGGGATCGGCGTGAGCGGGCGCGGGCTCGGCGGCGGCGGCGCGGCGACGCCTTCTCTCGCGGCAGCGAGGGAGGTCGCGATCGACTCCAACGGGCGCTTCGCGACGACGTATCGACCGGGCGGCGGGCACCTCGCGGCGTTCGAATCGGCGGTGGCGCGCGGCATCGTCCCCGCGGCCGATCGCGAGGTCGTGAGCGACGTCGGCGCGCGCTACACGCCGGAGCTCGCGGTCCCCGCAGGCCACGCGCTGGCGATGCGGGCCGACCTCGAGCGCGGCGCGCTGCCCCCGAGCGGCGGCTCCTTTCACGTGCGCCTCGCGCTGCGATCCAGCGCCGTGGCTCCGGCGGCGCGCCCGCACCTCTCGGTGCACCTCGTCCTCGACGTCAGCGGATCGATGGCGGGCGAGTCGATCGCGCAGGCTCGCAGCGCCGCCGCGGCCCTCGTCGATCGGCTCGCGCCCAGCGACGATTTCTCTCTGGTGACGTTCTCCAGCGACGCCAGCGTGATCGTGCCCGATGGAGCCGTGGGCGCGCGCCGCGGGTGGATCAAGCAGACGATCCTCAACATCCACGAAGAGGGCGGCACCAACATCAGCGAGGGGCTGCGCCTCGGCTACGAGCAGGCCAGCCTCAAGTCGATCCCCGAAGACGCGGTGCGCGTGGTGTTCCTCATCTCCGACGGCCACGCGAACGCCGGGATCATGAGCCGCGATAAGCTCTCCAAGCTCGCGCTCGACGCCTTTCAGAGCGGGATCCAGACCAGCTCCTTCGGGCTCGGATCGAACTACGACGGCGCGCTGATGAGCGCGATCGCCGGCGACGGCTCCGGCGGGTACTACTACCTGCGCGATCCCGATCAGATCGAGCCGGCCCTCGCGACCGAGCTCGATCGCCGGCTCGATCCGGTCGCCACCACGGTCGAGGTGCGGGTGCGGCTCAAGCCCGACGTGGATCTGCTGCGCGTCTACGGATCGCGGCGCCTCGGGGAGGCCGAGGCCGCGCGGGTGCGCACCGCGGAGATCGCCGCCGACGCGCAGGCCGCGCGCCGCGATCACATCAAGCAAGATCGCCAGGACGACGCCGAGGGCGGGATGCGCTTCTTCATCCCGGCGTTCGCGCGCAACGACGCCCACGCGCTGCTCTTCAAGCTCAACGTGCCCGCGGGCGTCGGCGGGCGCGCCGTCGCGGGGATCGAGCTCAAGTACAAGGATCGGATCGCGAAGAAGAACGTGATCGAAGAGGTCCCGATCCAGATCGCCTTCGCCAACGGGGACGGGGCGAGCGCGGCGACGATCGACGCCTCGGTCGCGCGCACCGTGCAGGGCTTCGCGGCCGGCGAGGCGCTCACGGCGGCGTCGGCGCAGATCGCCCACGGGGATCGCAGCGGCGCCGCGGCGCTGCTCGCGGAGCGGGAGACGATCCTCCGCGCCGCGGCGGCGACGCTGCACGAGCCGCTGTTCCTGCGCGATGCGGATCGCCTCGCGCGGCTCCGCGCCAGCACCGAGACGCGCACCGGGTCGGGCGATCCGCTGGTGCTGGCGATGTTGCTGGAGACGGCGGGGCGCACGCACCTGCGCTGATCCAGCCCTCGACGGGGCGATCGCTGGGTCGGCGTCGGCGTCGACGCGCTGCGCTTACTCTCGTCCCTTCCGCCGCTGGAGCAGCCTTCGCGCCTTTGCTCGCCTCGCTCCGCTTCTCGGCGGACTTACTCCCGCTCTCGTCCGTCACGGTCTCGACGGAGCCGAGGTGGTCGACGTGCAGGTAGCGCGTTGTCTCCTGCGATGTGGGCGCGGAGGATCGCGTCACCACCGTCACGACGCGCTCGCTGCCATGGACGAAGTAGCGATGCTCTACCGCGCCGGTCGTGGTGTTCGTCGTTCGCTCGTAGAGGCTGCCGGCATACACGGTGACCTCGTCGCCGGACGTCTTGCGGACGCGCTGCTGGGTGCCGTCGTAGTCGAGCGTGACGGGCGCGCCGCCCTGGCCTGGACCCGACCGGCTGTCTTGCGCTCTTGCATCGCCGCGGGGAGGGTCGAGCGATCCGGTAGAGTCGAGCCGCCGGGGCGGGGAGGTCCTGGACGCTCTCCTTGCAAGGAGAGCGGGTCGGCGGGCTTCGATTCGCATCGCATTCATCTAATCCGCCGGGGTTCGACTCAGCTGCTCACGGGAGAGTAAATATGACGTTTTCGGATCCTTGCTGCTTCCATTCGCCTGAGTTCTTCAGCCAGGCACGAGCGCCCTCCGAGTGGCCGACCGACTTATAGACAGCGCTCTTGTGCGTCGGCACAAATGTGCCGATGACCGAAAATTCGAGCTTTTTTTTGCGGAGCCTTCGGGCTACCCGTCCAAAGAGCCGCTCCACCTCGGGATTTGTCATCGTGGTCTTCGTGTCCGGATCGAACCACTGGAACTTCACTCCGATCACCGCCAGATACAGCGTTTTCCCCTCAATGAAAGGTGGCGGATTCACGCTTAACCATCCCTCACGAGCCGGGTGAAGTATATCCAATTGACTCGTAACGGGTCGTTTTACTCCACGCGGAGCCAGATAGCGCGGTCGACTAGGGTGCTGGTCGCTCGCAGTCCAGCCGCCGCCCTCCACCAGAATCAATTCGAGATCCAGGGGAGCCAGGTCTACGGTGATAAAATCGGAAAACTCTTGCGGAGTCATGAAGAACTCAATGCCTCGCGTTGCCATGATGTTCACCTATCGTACGGAGTAAATGTCGGACGCTTCCCGTCCACTGTTTCCAGATCGTCAAGTGCTTCAGCTTCACGCTTGACCGGTTGCCCGTCTGCCTTCGTGCGGCCTACGTTCTCCCGATATCTAGAACCATCGGGTGCTATCGTCGTGATGTCCGGGCGTCGAGAGCTCTTGGAACCGTTGGGAGTTTTTACCACTTCTTCCTTCTCCTTACCCCCGTTAATGTGATCATGACCTCCCAATACCAGCTCCAGGATGCGCCTTGCAATAGTGAGATTATGGGGTCCCTCGCCCCACGGCCTCGGGCCCCGCTTTGCCCCGTTCCCCGAGCCAGTCGCGCTGAACTCCCCTGGTGCGGCGCCGACCGTCCCAGGATCGACAAGCCCCGTGGCCTCCGCATAGCGCCGGAGCCCATCGGCCGCCAGTCCCTGGTTCCCCGTCAATCCACCCCACACGAACTCGCCCAGACCTCGTCCGCCCTTCGTGAGGTTCTGATCGAGCTGGTCGCCTTGCTGTTGGCGAGCGATCGGGTCGGGATCAAAGCTCACGTACCCGGCGTTCGGGCCGGACTGGTCTGGATTCGCATAGTCGTAGGCCGGCGGCGTCATGCCCGGGGGCGTCTCGTCGGCCGTGGGTTGTGGCGTCGATCCCGCCTTGTTGCCCGTGGCGCTCAAATCCACGTGTACCGTGGGCACCCCGGCCTGCGAGGCCGCGACGGGCGGAGGCGGCGGGCCTATCGGAGCACGCACAGTCACGCGATCAGGATCAAAAACAATCTCGCGGGTCCCGTTGGAGTACGTCGTATCCTTCGTCTCGAACCCGCTGGGATCCGTGAACGCCAGCGGGTTGTTCAGCACGTAGCTGTACGGGTTCCAGCTCTGCCCGAAGGCGGGATCGGAGATGAGGGGATCCGTCGTCAAGAACCTCCCGACCTTTGGATCGTACAGACGGCCTTTCATATTGACGAGGCCCAGCTCCTCGTCGTCCTCGTGCCCGGTGAAACCCCGCGTGGTCAGCGAGGAGAAGGCGACAGGCGCGGCGCCCCAGGATGGATTCCGGCGGGCGCCGAAGGCGTCATAGCTCCGCTTCTCGGCGGACTTACTCCCGCTCTGGTCCGTCACCGTCTCGACGGAGCCGAGGTGGTCGACGTGCAGATACCGCGTCTTTTCTTCCGACGTGGGTGAGGAAGAGCGCGTCACCACCGCGACGACGCGCTCGCTGCCATGGACGAAGTAGCGATGCTCTACCGCGCCGGTCGTCGTGTTCGTCGTGCGTTCATAGAGCCCGTCCACATAGACGGTGACCTCGTCGCCGACTGTCTTGCGGACGCGCTGTTGGTTCCCGTCATAGTCGAGCGTGACGGGCGCGCCGCCCTGGCCCGGGGCCGGCGTGAACGCTTTGGGCATGTCGAACGCGGTATAGGTGACCGTCGTCCCAGAGCGGGTGATCTGGTTGCCGATCGGATCATAGGTAAAGGTGTCCGCGCCTGCGGCTTGCACGGCGTGGGGATGATTCGGATCGTAGGCATAGGTGCCGGCGAGCCCCGGCTTCGTCCGCAGGTTCCCGTTCGGTTCGTAGGTGTAGCTGTCGACCTTCGGGCACACGGACGCGCCCGAGAACGAGGCGCAGGTCAGGCGATCCAGCGCATCGTACTTGAAAAACTCGGTGGTGTTCTGCGGCTGGAGCGCATCGTGGCGCGAGAGGAGGTTAAGCTTGGCGTCATACTCATATGCCAGGTCTTGCACCGGAGCTTCCGCGCGCTTGGCCGTCTGGATGCTCTTCAGGCTTCCCTTCTCGTCGAAGTACGTGCGCGCGGTGGTAAACCCGTTGCCGAAGGATTCCGCCGTGATCCTATCGGCGCTGTCGGTGGCCGCGATCTTCCAGTAAAAGACGCTGCCCTCGCTCTTGTTGTCGGGGTCCCAGACCTTTACGAGGTGGCCATGAGGGTCGTACTCGTTCTTCACCGTGAAGGACGAGAGCCCCTCGGCCTCCGGATAGGCGATGGTCGCGACGCGCCCGAGCGGATCGTAGGTGAGCCAGGTGGTGAACCACTCGCCTCCGATACTCCGCACGGTGGCCTGGTGACGGCCGATCCTATCGTACAGATACACGATCGGCGTCACATCCGGGCTATTCACCTGGGCGAGGGCCCCCTTCGCGAGCTCGCCGGAGGAGTCGAGCTGGGCCGTGTCCCAGGTCCACCTGGTCACCTTGACCGGGCTGGTGAGGCTCGCCTTGTCCTCGCGCCGCGTTTTGCGACCCAGCGGATCATAAAAGATCTTGGAGGTTCGGCCCTGCGCGTCGAGGGTCTCTGTCAGCTCACCGAATCCGTTGTAACCCAGAGTCGTCGTGCCCTTGTCGGGATCGATCGAAGTCCGCACGCGCCCGTACGCATCGCGCACCGTGCTTGTGACGGCCATCCCCGGATCCGTGACCGTCCAGAGAGCGCCGAATGGACCATAGCTGTACGAGGTAACGCCGCTCGTGGGATCCGTGACCGTGACGAGCCGCCCGAGCGCATCGTTCTCGCTGGTGGTGACCTTGTTGAGGGGATCCGTGACGAGGACCTTCTTCCCCTCATATTCATATTTCGTCGTCGCGCTCCACGGCGTCGTGTGGGTTAGCACGCGGCCCGTCAGGTCATAGGCATACTCGTCGTAATGCCGACTCTCGGGCGGCAACGCCTCGTCCATCGGCGTCGAGCGGCGCGCGACGTGCTCGCCCAGCTCGTCAAAGACAACCTCCTGCATGAGCCGAGGCGGAGGATCATGCCCCGTCTGGGTCCCGTGGACCCACCATCGGATCGGCCTCGCCCGGCTATCGTACTGAACCGTGGAGTCCTCCCCGCCGTCGGTCGTGGTCGTGACCTTGACGTTCCACTCATTCTGATCCGCCCCGCCGTCCTTCGTCCGGGTCAGCGTGCGAATCGTCTCCGTCGTGTCGGGGCGCGTCTCCCGAATCTTTCGCCCGAAGCCATCGTACTTCCACGTTGTCGTGAGCTGATTCTCATCGACGAGCGATGTCATGACACCCAGGCCCGCATCGTAGGCGGGGACGACCTCGTGCCCCACGGCGTTCACGTGCTGGTTCGGAAAAACGCCGCTCGGCTCGTACGTGGTCGAGGTCGCGCGGTGGTTCCCGAGCTTATCGTCCGCCGTTGTGCTGGTGATGTTGCCGAAGGCGTCGCGCCCGTAGGTGAGCGCGAGGTGCATCGTCGCGTCGCCCTCGGAATCGACGGTCTCGCTCTTGAGCAGCCCGGTCTCGTAATAGGTGCGCGTGACGGTCCGGCATTGCTTGAGGTTCGCCGTCGTGCTGCATTCGGTCCGATTGGCGAGCTGGCCGATGAGCCACGTAGCAGGGTCGTTGTTGAGCTTCACATCCGAGATCGTGGTGGTCAGGTCCACCTCGGCCGCCGTCGTCACCGCCGCAAAGACGTTCCCGAAGTCGTCATAGTCGGTGGTCGTCGCCGTTGACCCGCCCACGTTCAACGAAGTGGCCTTTGCCGAGAGCTGAAGCCACTTGTAAAGAGGCTGGCCAAGCTGCCCTTGCTTCCGCGCCTGCGCTGTCTCCGTCGGCATCATGAAGTAGGTGGCGTCGCCATTGGTCGCGCGCAGCTCGCGCTTGAACGTGGCGAACGACAGCTCGACTCGTCCAGGATCTTGCGGCCTCGGGTTCGGCGTCCACCGGATCTCCTCGCGAAGCTGGCCCGCCTCGGGATAGGTCTTGACCTTCCCCACATCGACTTCCGCTGCGTCCCCGTAGCGCTCGATCGTTCCCGACCCAGTCGCAAGGTCCGTCGTGATCTTCGATTGAAAGCCGAGGAACCCGCGTCCGCGCCGATCATACCGGCCACCGCGGTACTGCACGCGGGAGCGGTGAGCCTTGTCCGCGCCGTTGTTGACCGAATACTCGCGGACCACCTGGCGCGGGCCGACGACACAGCGAAGAGGATAAGCGCAGTCCGGCGCGAACCACCCTTTTGAAATGTAATCGTAGCTCTCTTCCGCCGTGGCGAGCCCGTCCGTGATCGACGTGTCGACGAGCGTCCCGTACTTCACGACGACAGTGGGCACGCTCCCCGCATCGGCGGGATCGTGGGCGTTAAGCCCATCGTGGACGCTGAGCAGCAAATCCTGCTGCGAGGCCAGCGACCGGAAGAGGTTGAACGTAGTCCCAATGGGCAGCAGCACATCCGGCGTCCCGTCGCCGTCGACATCCGAAATCCGCGGCCCGAGCCGGTTGGAAATCGTCGCGCCCTGCTGGCTCAGCTCGACATCAAACGGGATCCCCGCTGGCACCACGTCAAACGTGCCATTGCCCGTCTCTCCGGTGGATTGAAGCAGGACCCAGGAGAGAAGCCCGTCCTCTTCCGTGAGGGGAACAAGCACGTCTTGCCGCCCGTCGCCGTTGGCATCGAGGATCGCCGCAAGGCCCCAGAGCGGCGCGAGATTCCCGGGAACATAGGAGTTGACGCCGCGGACTTCCGCCCCGAAGCGCCCGCCGTGGCTGTCGCCGATGTTGAAGATCGTCGCCGGCTGCCCGGTCATGCCCTGGAGCTTGACGACGTCCGGCAGCCCGTCGCCGTTCACGTCGAGGAAGAGCAGCGCGCCCTGGGACGATCCGAGGTCACCCATCTGCTCACTCTCCCAGGCGGCGCTCTTCTCGTCGTAGGACAGCGAGAAGCGCGTGGAGAGCGGGATATTCTGGCTCTGCGCAATGTTCGGCAGAATGAGATCGACCTTCCCATCGGCGTTGAGATCGACCGTCTGCATCTCCCACGCGCAATGAAACAACTGGAGCGCTGGCATCGCGCGAGGAGCCGCCTCGAACCCGGGCCCCGCCGGCGTCCAGAGGCGCAGCGTCCAGAGAAACGCGTCGCCCCCGCCGAAGCTCTCGTCGCGCTCGCACTGAATAAGATCGGCGACGCCATCCCCGTTCACGTCGGCCAGGTGCGCCGACGCATCGTGGTTGTTGAGCCGGAGCCCTGCATCCACGAGGTGCTTGGGGCGAGGAACGCCGGTATCGAGCAGCGTGAAGGTATGCTGCGGGGTGGCGAGCAAGACGTTCCAGGTGGGCGAGAAGTTGAATGCCGTTCCATGAACGTTATGAACCAGAACGTCGGTCAAGCCATCCTGGTTGTAATCGATCGGCGTCCCATAATCGGGCTGCACCTTCAGGTCGGGCTGCTGCTGAAACACCGGATCGTTCTTGCTGTCGTTATGATCTTCGGAGTAGGCGACCACCGACGCCTTGGCAAACGAGCCCCCGACGTTGGGCGTAATCGTCCAATCCGTCGTGGGGATATCGCTGTGCGCCGCGGCATTCCAGGGCACCGTCGGGACCACCAGATCATCCAGCCCGTCGCCGGTCACGTCCAGCATCATGGGCGCGGACAGCTTCGACTGCGGCACCGCGATGGGCGTCTTGATGCGCTCGAATCCCCGCTTGCTCCCGTACCAGGCAAACGTCGTCCGCGGTTTGCACGTCCCATCCGCCGCGCACTCCTTGATGTTCCGGAGCAAGGTGCGCCGCGTCCCGACGCCGAGCTTGTAGGCGAATCGGTACTCGCGCACCAGCGCCTCCGCCGGGCCGACCATCCCGATCGTCTTGAGCTGGAGCGAGCTGGTCAGCGCCAGGCCGCCCGCAAAGAACGTGCGCCGATCCTGCGCCGCTTTCAGCTCGTACGTGAACTGCACGGTCCGACTCGGCAGAACGCTTTTGTTGCCCGTGTACCGGATGCGGTACGGCAGAACCTCCCGCGTATGGGCGCCTCCGGCGGTGAAATTCAGGTACTCATAGTCGATCGTGTTCTCGCTGCGATCGCTCACGCGCTGAACGAGCCAGGATCGAACCACCCCGTTTCGCCCCATCACACGCGCGTCGTTCGTGCCGCCATACTCCAGGATAAGGCCAGCGCGGTTGAACACTTTCAGCGTGTCCGCGGGGTTTCCCGGGACCTTGCTCGGAGTGGCAAGCACCTTGACGAACGTATCCGGGAACGTTCGGTACTCGACCACCCCGTTGCTGCTGCCCACCTGGATAAGACGCGCCCCGTCGAGGCACAGCGCATCCTGCTGGTCATAGCGGACGCTCCGGATCTCCCCATCCTGCGCCACCGTGCGCGGACAGCGAGTTATGGCGGATAAGCCCGAAAGCGAGAACCCCATCCCCAGCATCCCATTGCCGGACGCACTGTTGTACGAAACGCCCAGCGAAGGTGCCATCCCCGCTGCCCCCGGAGGGAGAATAAGGGGGATATGATAGGACGCCTCCCCGGTGCTGGAGACCGCGAACGCTCCCTGAATCGCCCCCGCGATCGGCGAAGCATCCGAATCGTCCAGCTCCGCGTCGTCGCCCGGACGCTCCGCCGCGTCGTCGCCCTGACAGGCCGCCCCGCTCAGCCCGGAAAGCAGGAGAAGTAAGAGCGGCAAAAACGCCCGATACGACCATCGCAGAACAGCGTTGTGGAGGACACGTAGCGTCGAGAGGATCCAGACCATGGGGACCTCGCTGGATCGGGGGTGAGCCGATCGCGTGGGGCCGACCTTCAGTTTTCTTCGCGGATAAGTCCACAAAAAACGCACAGGGCCCGCGCTGCGGGTTGACCGTCCATGCTGGCTTCCGTGTATCTTGGCGGCGCCCATGAACCTCCCCGCCTTCATCGACCGCTGGATCAAGTCCGGAAGCTCCGAGCGCGCCAACAAGGACTCGTTCCTCAAGGAGCTTTGCCAGGTTCTCGAGCTCCCCCAGCCTGATCCCAAGCGCGGCGATCCAGCGAAAGACCGCTACGTCTTCGAGCGCGACGTCCGCGTCCAGGCGCCGGATGGCAAGGTGACGACGAAGTTCATGGACCTCTACAAAGAGGGCTGCTTCGTCCTGGAAGCAAAGCAGAGCGCCGAGAAGGCCGCGCCGAAGGCCGGCGCCAAGATCTCCACCGAAGGCTGGGAGAACGCGATGCAGCGCGCCTGTACCCAGGCCATGCGCTACGCGGAGAACATCGCTGCGCCGCCCCCGTTCCTGATCGTCTGCGACATCGCCCATTGCTTCGATGTCTATGCCGGCTTCGACGGCACCGCCCGCTACACGCCCTTTCCGATCCCCGAGAAGAAGCGGATCCCATTCGCCGATCTGGCCCAGCACGCGGACCTGCTGCGCACGATCTGGACTGACCCGTTCGCGCTCGATCCTGCGCGCCACGCCAAGAAAGTCTCCGAAGACGTCGCCGGCTTGCTTGCCGAGGTCGCCAGCGATCTCGAGAAGAGCGGCAACAAGCCCGAGCTGGTCGCCGACTTCCTGATGCGGTGCCTCTTCACCATGTTCGCCGAAGACGTGGGCTTGCTCGAAGAGAATCTCTTCACGAACTTCCTCAAGACGCGGTGGATCGCGAGGCCCGAGCTGTTCCCCTCGGGGATAGAGAACCTCTGGCAGGCGATGAACACGGGGTCCATGTTCGGCGTGGACAAGCTGCTTCGCTTCAACGGCGGACTCTTCCACAACGCGAGCGCCCTCCGGCTCACCGAGGAGCAGCTCAAAAAGCTCCTGGTCGCCGCCGAGCGGAACTGGTCCAAGGTGGAGCCGGCCATCTTTGGCACCTTGCTCGAACAAGCCTTGAACCCGAAAGAGCGCCACAAGCTCGGCGCCCACTACACCCCGCGGGCCTATGTCGAGCGCTTGGTGCGCCCCACCGTGGAAGAGCCGGTGCGCGACGAGTGGAACATCGTCCGCGCCGAGGTCTTCCGCTTCCGCGAGCTGGAGAAGCCCGAGGAGGCCAAGGAAGCGCTACGCAAATTTCATACACGTCTTACTCAGATCCGAATCCTCGATACCCGCCTGCGGGACGGGGAACTTTCTCTACGTCACCCTCGATATCCTGAAGCAGATCGAGAGTGAGGTCCTCGCCGAGCTGCGGGCCCTCGGGGAAAAACAGCAGCTCCTCGACATCAGCCGCGTGAGCCCCGCGCAGCTCTTCGGCATCGAAGTGAACCCGCGGGCCAAGTCGATCGCCGAGCTCGTCTTATGGCTCGGTCACCTTCAGTGGTACTACAAAACCCACGGCCGCCTCCAGCCCCCGCCCGAGCCCGTGCTCCAGGATCTGAAGAACATCGAGTGCCGCGATGCCGTGCTCGTATGGGACAAGATCGAGCTGGTGCGGGATGAGAAGGGCAAGCCCGTCACGCGCTGGGATGGGGAGTCGATGAAGAACAACCCGGTCACGGGCTTGCAAGTGCCGGATGAGCGCGCCCAACTAACGACGAGTCGATATATCAATCCTCGAAAGGCGACTTGGCCGGCGGCAGACTTCATCGTTGGAAATCCACCGTTCATCGGATCAAAGCGAATGCGCGCCGCTCTCGGGGATGGATACGTCGAAGCCGTACGGGAGGCACACGAGGATGTTCCCGACTCCGCAGACTTCGTGATGTATTGGTGGAACAGTGCGGCACGGTTGGTTGCAATGGGAGCTGTGCGATCCGCTGGCTTGATCACGACGAACAGCATTACTTCACCTTTCAACAAGCGCATCGTTTCACGCTGGTTTTCTGATCCCACGCCTGTGGGCTTGGCGTTTGCGATACCGGATCATCCGTGGGTCGACACTGCGGAGGGCGCCGCCGTCAGAATTTCGATGACAGTAATTGCGCAACAGCCTTCGTCAGGTCGCTTGTGCGTGGTCGACTCGGAGCGTGAAGGTGTCGGACCTGATGGGGCTCGTGACGTTCAGATTCACGAACGCGTTGGCGTATTGAGCGACGACCTTTCATTGATCGTCTCGACGAGGAGCCTTGTTCCGCTGAAGTCAAACGCCAGTCTCACATCAATGGGTGTGCAGCTCTACGGGAACGGTTTCATTCTCGACGCTGCAACTGCCGCATCGATGGCTTCGACGCTGAATCCACAGACGGACTTTGGCATTGTCCGACCTTTCGCCAACGGGCGTGATCTTGTTGGCGAGTTCCGTAACTCATTTGTGATCGATTTTTTCGGCACGTCGGAGAGCGACGCGCGCGCCATGCACCCGGCCGCGTACCAACATGTGCTTCACCACGTGAAACCCGAGCGCGACGTGAATCGGCGAGAGCCGATTCGCCGCATCTGGTGGCGCTTCGGTTGGGAACGGCCCGTATGGCGCGCTGCCGCGTCCGGTCTGCGGAGATATATCGCTACATGCCGAACGGCGAAGCACCGAGTCTTCATGTTTTTACCGATCGAGACCCTGCCCGAGAGTAAGATCGTGGCAATCGCGGATGATAGAGCGATATCTCTCGGCGTTCTATCCTCTTCTCTGCATATCGCGTGGGCCTTGCGCACTGGATCATTTCTCGAGGATCGGCCGAACTACAATCACGCTGATTGTTTCAACAAGTTTCCCTTTCCGGCATGCACCAAAGCCCATCATGTGCGCATCAGTTCACTTGCCGAAGACCTCGACGCCCACCGGAAGCGCCAGCAGGTAGCGCATCCGACGCTCACCATAACCGGCATGTACAACGTACTCGACAAGCTTCGCAACAATGTCGAGTTCACCGAGAAGGACCGCGTCATCCACCAGCAAGGCCTCGTCTCCGTCCTCAAGCAGATCCACGACGACCTCGACGCCGCCGTCTTCGACGCCTACGGCTGGCCGCGCGACCTCTCCGACGAGCAGATCCTCGAAAAGCTCGTCGCCCTCAACGCCGAGCGCGCCGAAGAAGAGCGCACTGGCCACGTCCGCTGGCTCCGCCCCGATTTTCAGAACCCGACCGGCGCGAGGAAACCCGAAAACCTCACCCTCGTTGGCACCGAAGCGACCGACGCCGCCGAGGAAGGCGACGCCGCCACGGCTGCTCCCGCTGCCACCGTCGCCGCGTGGCCCAAGCGCCCCGGCGAGCGCATCGCCGCCATTCGCGATCTCGTCGTCGCCTCCAAACGCCTCTGGCAAACTGCCGAGGTCACCGCGGCGTTCAAGGGCGCCAAGAAGAAGGATGTCGCCGATCTCCTCGACAGCCTCGCCGGCATCGGCGTCCTCGTGGCGTATGGCGAGACCGAGAAGGAGCTTCGCTGGGGCCTTCCCACCCGGGCCGGCGTAAGCTGAGCTACGCAGAAGGGGGCAACGGAGGCCGATCCCAGCCGCTCTGCCCGCAGAAACCCGCGGATTTCCCGCCCCGCCCCGCCTCCGGTACCCGTCGCCGCACCCCTGGCACCCGTTCCCACACCCGTGGCGCCCGTCGCCTCACCCTTGGCGCTCCTCGCCCGCTTCCGGCGCCCGTCGCCCCACGTTCGGCACCGAACGCCTCACGTCGGGCACGTCAAATCTCCCTCCGGCGCCCGTCGCCCCACCCGTGGCGCCCGTTGCCCCACCCGTGGCGCTCACCGCCACCTTCCGTAGCCGGTCGCCACGGTCGCGACACTGGGCGCCAGAGTCATGGCGTTGCGTGCCCGCCCTCGAAGGAAGGAGCGCCCTCTCCGGCCCTCCCTCGCCCCATCCTCCTGAGCTCGCGCCCGCCTCGTGGGAACCTTGGCCACCGTCGCGCCTTCTCCTCGCAACCCTCCGGCGGCCCTCGCCCTCCTCGCCTGAGAGCATTCCAGTGCTCCCGCGCAGCGTCCCACGCCCTCGTCGCCGATCGCCCGCCTTCCGGCGATCGCCCCGGGCTCCGTGGACCAAAATGCGAAAATTTAACCATCGCCGCCCACCGGGATACAATCCGGTCGGAGGTACAGCATGTCTAACGGTCTCCCCGAGAGCGATTCCGAGCGCGATGATTTTCAGGCGCACTACATCGACAAGATCGCCGCCGATCCCAAGGCTTACGGCCACACCAAGGAGGATGTCGACCGGCTCCTGGCTGCTCAGGCAACCTGGGTCCTGGCCTATGCGACCCACAAGAAAGCTCAGATTGAAGCCGTCGAGAGGAGCCAGGCGAAGAACGTCGCCCGTGATGGCCTGTCCGCGGAGCTTCGAAGCTCGATTCGCAAGGTCAACGCGCTTCCCAACGTCAACAACGCCCTGCGCGCGGCGCTCAATATCCCGGCGCACGCCGAGGGGCGCTCGGCCGTCGCCGCCCCGACGACTCGCCCCCTCGGGCGCATCGTCGACAAGGGTGGACTCCGCCAGGAGCTGCACTGGACCGACGAAACAACCACGCACTCGCGCAAGAAGCCGGACGGCGTCCACGGGTGTCAGCTCTGGTTGAAGATCGGCGACACTCCGCCGCTCGACGAGACGGGCTGCATCCTCGCCTCGACCGACACCGCGACACCGTACCTCTACCAGTTCGAGCCGGAGGACGCGGGCAAGACCGCTTACTGGCTTCTTCGCTGGGTGAGCACGCGCGGCGAGGTGGGGCCGTTCGGGGGGATCATCGGCGGGAAGATCAACTCCTGAGCGCCTGAGTCGCGAGCGCTCCGGGGGCTTCTCGGGAGCCGGAGCCGGAGCCGGAGCCGGAGCGCGCACGCGCACGCGCACGCGCACGAAGACGCGGGACGGGGGACGGGGGACGGGGGACGGGGGACGGGGGACGGGGGACGG
>Ga0209181_10001826_pt1 | contig 35904 bp, 22 predicted proteins | sample MAT05_FD_187208 | JGI IMG/M metagenome (GOLD analysis project Ga0209181, IMG submission 187208) | Freshwater microbial communities from Lake Fryxell liftoff mats and glacier meltwater in Antarctica - MAT-05 (SPAdes) (version 2) | ecosystem: Environmental > Aquatic > Freshwater > Ice > Liftoff... | reverse complement strand
TAATGACCGAACGCCATCGCAATCGCAATCGCAATCGCAATCGTTGGTGGAATCACCAACGGTGTGCCACCTGTTGGTGGTTCCACCCTACGCTTATCCCGCTAAATTTTCCGTAATAGCATAGCGGTCGCGGCCTGCATGTTTAGCCTGATATAGCGCGCTGTCAGCACTTCCGATCAATTGATCGGCATCGATGCTATGTATCGGAAAAACCGCAATACCGATAGATGCAGTAATTGGCGGCAATATTTGACCATCGTGCATCACTGATAATTCGCGGGTGGCCTGTAGTAATTCGCTGGCGCGTCGAATGGCGACCTCTTGGTCCATTTCCGGCATGATCAAAATAAATTCTTCACCGCCAAGACGGCAGGCAATGTCTTCATTGCGCACACTGCTTTGCAGTAAGCGGGCAAAGGCAATCAGCATGGTGTCACCGGCTTGATGGCCTAGGGTGTCATTGAAAACTTTGAAGTGGTCAAGATCCAGCATCAGCACGGCCAAGAATAATTTACGCCGTTTGCAACGTGCCATTTCACGACCCAGTGATTCGGTTAAATAGCGGCGATTGAACAAGCTGGTCAGGGGATCACGAACAGAAAGATCGCTTAAATGTTGTCGAAGTTTTAGATTCGCCAAGGCTAATGAAAGCTGTTCTGCGGCGGCAATGGCCACGGCTAATTTTGGGAACGAGCCATGGCCCGATGTGCTGAGATATAGCCAGCCTAAGGATTCACCTTGTGCCGTTAGCGGGATGCAAGCAGAGCTCAATACATCAAGACCTTCCGGCAATTCAATATGCGGACAAGCGCTGCCCGGCGCGTCGCTATGGCTTAAATGTATACGCTTGCGCTGCAAAGCCCAGCAGTCGCGGTGATGCGCCTGCATTTTGGTGTTTCCGATATGGATTCCCCAAAGATGGGTGGCTTCTGCCAGGCCTTCGCCATCAATGAGTGGATAAATCGTACCGGCGCTGCCAGGTAAAAGTTGGGCCAGCATTTGTTGGCTAATCTGGAGAATTTCTGCCAGGTCAGTGCAGCCGTGCAATAAATTTCCGTAGCGACCAAGCTGGCTCAGTTCGCGAACCATCACTTCGCGTTCGGCGCTGAGTGTCGTGATTTCAGTTCTGGCCGTGATCAATTGTTTTTCGTGATCACGCTGTGCACTGGTGAATTTTGAAAATAGCCACGATAGATAGGCAATCAAAACAACTGAAATACAGATCAGCAATAAGTGCCATATCCCTGCCATATTGACGGCCGCCAGGACTGCCAGGCAACATAGAAGCATCGCGGCAGCAATCCAGAAATAGGCGCGAAATGTTGAGGGGTTTGGCTTGCTATCACTCATGCTGACACCATAGAACGAAAAGGGGCCGGAAGACAATGCGAGGTCGTCACATTTAACGCAATGAAACTACTCTATTGAGACGCCTTAGGTGTGGGCCATAGTTCGTGAATGCGATTGCGCAGTTGGCTCATGTGCTGGCGGGCCAAAGTCTTAATGGTGTTGTGGCGTACAAAATTCATCGTCTATTGTGATTAATTTCCAATACTTTACATTCAAATAACAGTTTTATGGACCCGGTTCGATGCCTTGCATATCATCAGCTCATGAAAAATTTTAATTTTTGTGCATCGCCCCAATCGCGGCATCTGGTATTGCTGATACTAGTTCTGGGTTCTTTGATACTTATGCTGCTGCAAGCTCCGATCAAACAAGATCTGGGTTACCATTATTTTGTCGATACACGGAATCTTTTTGGAATTCCGAATTTTTATAATGTGATATCTAATTTGCCTTTTTTTCTCGTTGGAATTTTTGGAGTACTGTTTTGTACCAAGCAGACACAAAGCGATTTAAGGCTGGAATGGTTATGTTTTTTTGCCAGTATTAGCCTCGTAAGTATCGGGTCGGCTTATTATCATTTACATCCCGACAATCAAAGCCTGGTATGGGACCGGATGCCGATGACGATGGCTTTTATGGGCTTGTTTGCGGCCTTGCTTGGCGAGTTTGTGGATATTAGGCTCGCAAAATATGGCTTATTGCCAATGATTCTAATCGGGTTGAGCAGCGTTTTAGTTTGGCACTGGTTTGACGATTTGCGGTTCTATGTCTGGGTGCAATTTATGCCCTTGCTGCTTATTCCGGCAATGCTGATGTTGTATCGCAGCCGATACACGCATTCGCATTTATTGATACCGGTTTTAGTGTTGTATGTTTTGGCCAAGATGCTGGAAGCTTTTGATGCGCAGATATTCTCATTATTCCATAATGAAATGAGTGGCCATGCCATCAAGCATGTGTTGGCTGCCTTGGGTAGCGGGATAATTTTATGGATGTTGCGAGTTCGTAAGCCCATTGATTTGGCAGGTGTAGGTATCGCGCATCATTAACTAATGTCGTCATGCATAAGTGGTGCGCCAAAGGCACACTCTATGGCCCTGTCGTGCTAGCTTATTGCACTGACTTTCCAAATGCTCGGTTACTCAAATGTTTATACGGTTTGGTGCTTTCTTACTATTCACATTTATTACCTTATCGCTTTGAGCGGGCGAAAAGCCTTTGTCTAGAAAGCTGGATCCAAATGTAATTTTTCTTAATTCTGCCTACGGTGAAACAAACGGACAATTAAGAGTGGTGGTCATCAATGTGGGTTGGGAACACGTTAGTTCAAGGCTTAATCTGGAGTGGCTTGTCGAAGGGCCAAAGCAGAACTGGATTGTACAAAAACGGTGTGGATAAAAGAATTTGAAGGTCGAATGTTGTCGATTGGCATGCCGATACCGTCGTCCGAAAAATCAGAATTTTCTCTTGCGGCAGCGCATACGTATTCTGGGGGAGAGAAAAAATTTATTCTGAAGCCATTGGCTGCAGGTAACTATGAGTTGACAGAAATCAAATAGGAACAGGCTGTTGCCATTGTCGTAATGTAGCGGCGCATGCTTGCTGCGCTCTAACGAATTTTTCGCAGTCCAAGGGCGCAGCAAGCAAGCGCCCCTACGAGCTCTTTTGAAATGTCGGTTTCTTTATTGTTTTCTTGCCGGCAGTTGTTTTCTTAACGGCTGCTTTTTTCACTGTCTTTGGTGTTGAAAATTTCTCTGGCTCACTCGGCTTCGGTGCAGCATTCAAGGCGGCAACCGCAGCGCGTCTGCCCCAGTTAGTGGCAAATTTAAGCGGCGGTAGCGCAAGTGATAATGCTTCTGCACTCCAGCTTTTTAAAGTACTGGGCGCCATCTGTAAGGCCTCAGCCAAGGGAGCGGGCAGCCAGTCGGCACCGGCTTTACGCAAACGGCACACCGAGTCGGCATAACGACCGGCGGCCCAAGTAGCAGCAATGGCTTTTGAGCAGGCGGTAACTAAAGGTTCCAGCGGTGTGTAGCGCATCAGTGGAATCACGAATGGCTTTGGTAGCCAGGCCTTCAAAACCGCATGCAAACCTTCCTGGGTGGCCAGGGGAGTCAGCACACTTTGGGTTTGTGCGACGGCCAAAATACCTTCAATTTCCCAACCAGCGGGTTTTAATCGGTAACGCGCATAAATTTCTTTCACTAATAATCGTTGAATGCGTTCCGGTGCATCGCCTCGGGCCGCACGTGTTATTGGCGCAGGCAAGAATGGTTTGAGTAAAGGCAAACGCTCCAACGCGACTTGTAGTGCGGCTGCAGCACCGGCTTTTACGCAGGAGGTATGCAATAAGGTTTCGATACCGGTGTCGGGCCCGTCTTTACTAGTTATTTTTTTTCTCATTCGCGAAGCATAACCCGAGTCTGTAAACTAAGTAAGCTCATCAAAACTGTCATTCCCGCGCAGGCGGGAATTCAGAATGGATGAAGTCGCTGGGTTGACCAGCTTCGCTGTTGTGAAGCACTTCCGCCTGCGCGAGAGTAAGGACTTCCTAATTGTTCAGATTTTTTCTAAAGCATGCTCCAAGGAAATCAATATGGATTTTGACCGTTACGACCGCATCCGCCCCATTCGTTGGCAAAGTGACCACTTAAGTTTGCTCGATCAACGTTACTTGCCATTCGATGTCGGCTATCTTGATTGCAATGACAGTGCTGCAGTTTGCCAAGCCATTAAGGATTTGGTTGTTCGAGGTGCGCCTGCTATCGGAATTGCAGCGGCTTGGGGCGTGGTATTGGCGGGCCAAAAAATTTCCGCGAGTAGTGGTGCTGAAGCATTGCAAAAACTCGATGCCGATTTGAATGACTTGAATGCCTCGCGTCCGACCGCGGTAAATTTAATGTGGGCCATTGCCCGAATGCGGCGTGTGCTCGCTCCGGCAGGCAGCGATTGGTTGCAAGTGGTCGAACAAGAAGCACTTGCCATTGAAACTGAAGATTTGGCTGCTAATCGTTTTATGGGCGTGCTGGGTGCGAATTTGATTGAACTGGGTTCGGGCGTATTGACCCATTGCAATACCGGTTCACTGGCAACCGCAGGTTTTGGTACAGCGCTGGGCGTGATACGCGCCGGCGTTGCGATGGGCAAAATTACCAAGGTGTTTGCGAGTGAAACCCGACCATGGCTTCAAGGTGCGCGTCTGACCGTATGGGAGCTTATGCAAGACGGAATTCCGGCGACCTTGATTGCAGATGGCGCAGGGGCGCATTTAATGAAAACCGGTGCAGTGCAGTGGTTGATTGTCGGCGCGGACCGCATTTGTGCCAATGGCGACACCGCCAATAAAATTGGCACTTACCATCATGCCATTGCGGCAAAGCATCATGGTGTAAAAGTGATGGTGGTAGCGCCGAGTTCTACCATCGATATGCAAACGGCGAATGGCGATTTGATTCATATTGAAGAGCGCGATGCGGCCGAATTATTGTCAAGCAATGGCAAACGTACCGTCGCTGAAGGTGTGCAGGCCTTTAATCCGGTGTTCGATGTGACACCGGCCGATTTAATCGATGCCATCGTGACCGAAAAAGGCCTGATTGAGCGGCCAAATCTGCAAAAAATGACCGATGTTTTTTTGCCAAAGTCAAGCGCCTGAAAGCTAGATTCCGTAGGCCTCAAGCCACGCATAAAACCCCAATATCGGTTATAATTTCCTGTCGTTTTAGTCAGTGATTTCTCGGGTTGTTTAGCGCCTGAAAAAACGCTTGTTTTTAGTCAACACGGAACCCTCAATGTCAGATCTCGCAAAAGAAATTATTCCGGTCAATCTTGAAGATGAAATGCGTCGAAGCTACCTCGATTACGCCATGAGCGTGATTGTAGGGCGCGCTTTACCGGATGTTCGCGATGGTCTAAAGCCCGTTCATCGTCGTGTGCTTTTCGCAATGCATGAACTCGGGGCACACAGCAATAAGCCATATTACAAATCGGCCCGTATCGTCGGTGACGTTATCGGTAAATACCATCCGCATGGCGACACGGCGGTTTACGACACACTGGTCCGCATGGCACAACCATTCTCGTTGCGTTACATGCTGGTTGATGGCCAGGGCAACTTCGGTTCGGTCGATGGCGATTCACCTGCTGCGATGCGTTATACCGAAGCACGCATGTCGCGCCTGGCGCACGAATTGATGGCCGATATCGACAAGGAAACCGTCGATTTCCAACTCAACTACGACGAAAAAGAATACGAACCCACTGTCATGCCAACACGGGTGCCGAATCTACTGGTCAATGGTTCGACCGGTATTGCCGTCGGTATGGCGACCAATATCCCGCCGCATAACTTGACCGAAGTCATCAATGCCGTTGTCGCATTGATTGACGACCCTGAATTGGGCATCGGCGATTTGATGACGCATATTCCCGGTCCTGATTTTCCTACCGCAGGCATCATCAATGGCTCGGCCGGTATTCATGCGGCATACCACACTGGTCGTGGCCGCGTGCGCATGCGCGCCCGTGCAAACATCGAAGTCAATGAAGACAATAATCGCGAGTCGATTATCGTTACCGAATTGCCGTATCAAGTTAACAAAGCCCGCTTGATTGAAAAAATTGCCGAGCTGGTAAAAGAAAAGAAACTCGAAGGTTTAACTGAACTTCGTGATGAATCCGATAAAGACGGCATGCGGATTTACATGGAAGTCAAACGCGGTGAATCCGCCGAAGTCATCCTTAATAATCTGTATCAGCAAACCCAGATGGAATCGGTATTTGGCATTAATATGGTGGCGCTGGTCGATGGCCGCCCACAAATTCTTAATCTGAAACAAATACTAGAAGCCTTTATCCGCCATCGCCGCGAAGTGGTTACCCGTCGTACGATTTTCGAATTACGCAAAGCCCGTCATCGTGCCCATATTTTGGAAGGCTTGACTGTTGCGCTGGCCAATATTGATGAAATGATCGAGCTGATCAAAACCTCGTCCAGCCCGCAAGTCGCCAAAGAACGCATGCTGGCGAAAGTCTGGGAGCCTGGTCTGGTTCGCGCTTTGTTATCGGCCGCCGGTGCAAACGCATCACGTCCTGAAGATCTGCAAGACGAGTTTGGGCTTTCCGAAGTTGGCTATCGCTTAACCGAAGTACAGGCCAAAGAAATTTTGGAAATGCGTCTGAACCGTTTGACCGGTTTGGAGCAGGAAAAACTCACCGACGAATATAAAGCACTTCTAGAAGTGATTCGTGCACTGATCGAAATTCTGGAAAACCCGAATCGTCTGCTCGAAGTCATTCGTACCGAATTGGCGAATCTGAAAGAAGAATTTGGTGACGAACGCCGCACAGAAATCCGCCCAAGCGAAGAAGATCTCGATGTGCTCGATTTGATCGCGTCGGAAGATGTTGTTGTCACTTTGTCGCATTCCGGTTACGCCAAGCGTCAACCAGTAACGGCTTATCGCGCTCAAAAGCGCGGTGGCAAAGGCCGTTCAGCCACTGCCGTGAAAGATGAAGATTTCATCGAGCGTTTATGGGTGGTCAATACCCATGACACTTTGCTCACGTTTACCAGTGCCGGTCGCGTGTTCTGGTTGAAGGTCTATCAATTGCCCGACGCCGGTCCAAACTCGCGTGGTCGCCCGATTATCAACTGGATTCCATTGGAAGAAGGCGAGAAAGTACAAGCCGTTCTGCCAGTCCGTGAATTTACCGAAGATCAATTTGTGTTCTTCGCTACCCGCGATGGCACTGTCAAGAAAACACCATTGACCGAATATTCCCGTCCGCGTGTTAACGGCATCTGGGCGATTAGTTTGGATGAAGGCGACGGCTTGGTAGATGTGCAGCTAACTCACGGTAAATGCGACATCATGATGTTTGCATCGAACGGTAAAGCCGTGCGTTTCGATGAGGCCAGTGTTCGTTCGATGGGTCGTACCGCAACCGGTGTTCGCGGCATGAAACTCTCGACCGGTGAAAAAGTCATGAGCCTGATTGTGGTAGAAGGCGAGGGCGATATTCTCACCGCCAGCGAAAACGGTTTCGGCAAACGCACCGAGCAGTCGGCATTCCCGAAAAAAGGTCGTGGCACGCAAGGTGTTATCGCCCTGCAAACCAGCGAGCGTAATGGCCGTTTGGTGGGGGCCATTCAGTTAACCGAAGCGCATGAAATTCTGCTGATTTCCGATCAAGGCACGATGGTTCGCACGCGTGCATCGGAAGTCTCACAGGTGGGTCGTAACACCCAGGGCGTAACCTTGATGCGTGTTGCTGCCGATGAAAAATTGATCGCAGTCGAGAGTATTGAGGCATTGGAAGATACCGATGAATCGCTTGAAGTGATTCCAGGCGGCGATTTGCCGCCACAGACTGATGCTAATGAAGCACCTGCACCCGATTTAAATTGAGGCTAACCTGAAAGGTCCTTCTAGGCCCGACTGGATTTACGACGCTGTTGGTCGGGCCTAGAAAGCCCTCCGACAAAACTCAGTGAGTTCATTCAAAAAAATCCCGGCCATTAGCCGGGATTTTTTATGAAGACCGTCATTAAATCGCTGTTTTTTCACCTGCGTTTGCGTATGCTGCGAATACGTCTTCGAGGTTTCTATGTTCCTTTCAAAATCCTTATTAAGTTTCGCTATTTCTTTCTTTCTTTTGTTAGCAATAACCAACTCAAACGCACAAACCATGGAACGCAGTTCCGACGCGCAGCGTATTTCAAAAGCACGTGATGCGGTACTGCCTGTGGTGGTGAGTATTTTGACGGTGCGGCAGGACTATCAACAAGGCGAGCCAGTGTTATCTGTTTCCAGCGGCAGCGGCACGGTCATTTCCGCGCAGGGGCATATCGCCACCAACGCACATGTTACACAAAATGGAAAATCCTTTCGGATAGTTTTTTTTGATGGCCGCGAATTACCGGCGAAATTAATCGGCACCGACACCGCCTCCGATCTGGCAGTTTTACAGGCGATTCCACCCACGCCAGAGACATTTGCTTTTGCCCGATTTGCCGAGAATCTGGATGATCTCACGCCCGGCGACACCGTATTGGCAATGGGAGCGCCCTGGGGTCTGTCTAATTCAATGAGTGCCGGTGTGGTTAATAATCCACGCCGATTATTAGTGTCTTTATTTGATGACGAAGCCGATTACGAAGATCGCTTGGGCGTCGATGAACCTACCGGTCGTTACTATGCCTGGATTCAACATGATGCCGCGATTGCGCCAGGCAATTCCGGTGGCCCACTAGTGGATTTGAATGGCCGCATTGTCGGCGTCAATACCCGCGGCATGATTATGGGTGGCGACCTCGCATTCGCTATCCCCGGACCCGATGCCGGTGACGTTGTGCAAAGATTAATTGCCAATGGTGAAATTAAACGAGTTGCGCTCGGTTTTCGCTTGCGTTCGCTGAAAGGCACGCGTTATACCGATGGTGTGCTGATCAATGCCGTTGAACGTCGCTCCCAAGCCGATAAGGCGGGGTTGCTGGCAGGTGATCGTATTGTCAGTTTGAATGGCGATCAAGTGACGGCGCGACAACCGGTCGATGTACCTGCACTGCAACGCCGAATTGCCGAGTTGCCGATTGGCAGTCAAGTTGTTTTCAAAATTGAACGTAATGCCAAAGTATCTGAAGTAAAACTCAAGGCCGATCCACAGCCCAAAAGCCGTGGCGATGACTTTGCTTCATCTCCGTTTGGAATTTCGGTTACCGAACTCACGCAGCCGATGGGTCGCCGTCGCCACTTGGATGACGATGCTGGGTTATTGATTACCGGTATTCGACCAGGTGGTGCAGCGGCAATTGCCCGTCCAAAATTGCAAGCCGGCGACATCATTCGCAAAATAGATAATCAGGTACTTAATGAAACCTCGCAGCTAGCAAGCATTGTGGTACCAGTCAATGCGGAAAAATATTACCTATTTGAAATTGAACGCGACGATGAAAAAATGCTCGCTTTGTTAAAGCCCGAAAGCAATGACAAAGTTCGAGTGCCACTGCCTGAGCTGCCAAAATCCTGGTCCGGTGTTGAAGTGCAGGCCATCAGCAGTTCTCTGGCAAAAGATATGAAACTTGCTTCGCCAGGTTATCGTATTACGCGCCTGTATCCCAATAGTCCCTTGGCCAAAGCCGGTGCAAAAACCGGCGATTTACTGGTGAGTCTGCAAGGTCAAAAACTAAAACCGGCCAATGACTCTGCATCGGAACCGTTCCATCAAGCAGTACGTGACGTAGTGCCTGAAACGGAAGTTAAGTTTGAAGCGATTCGTAACGGGCAACCCATTAGCCTCAAACTGAGCTTTGCGCCTTCGCCGATTAGTTCAGCAGGCTTGAAGACACTAAATTTAAGCAAACTGCGCGCTGAAATTCGCGAGCTTGGTTTTTATGACCGGGTCAATGAGCATTTATCGGTGGATCAAAACGGCGTGATTCTTGATGGCGTTGAATCCGGTGGCCCTGGAGGTTTGGCCCATTTAAACCGTTCGGATATCATCATTCGTTTAGGTAAAACCGATGTCGTTAATGTAGAAACTTTGCGTAAAGCGTTGGACCTTGCTCTATCTGCCAAATCCAATGCGCTGATCCCTATTATCGTCATTCGCGGTAGCGAAAATCGCGTTTTGTACTTAGACCCTTATTGGCTAGACAATTAAGCATTTGCCTAATTCATTTTGAGGATACACCCATGGTTACGAAAATAATATTGATCGCCGTCTGCAGTGTGGCAATGTCCACTGGGCTGATCGCGAATGTACAAGCGCAAAATATTAGCGATTACCGTCCGATCTATAAATCGATGGTGTTAAAGCACGGCAATGCCATCGTTACCGTCAAATTTGTCATGGCGATTAATTCTGCTGGTAAAGAGCAGCGTATTGAAGATCGTACGCAAGCGGTCTTGGTGAGTAGCGATGGTTTGTTGCTGGTGCCGGATCGTGCAGTGAGTTTTGATTTCTCGGCGATGGCCGGTGGCAAGCAAGGCGAAGCAGGCATGGTGGCGAAGTCGAGTGAATTTCGCGTGCGTTTAGTCGATAGCGAAGATTGGTTGACGGCCGATTTAGTGACTCGCGACGCTGCCTTGGGTCTAGCTTGGTTGCGTATTCGTAATTCGCCTAAGAACCTGACATTTGTCGATTTAAGCTTGGGCGGCAAGCCGGAACCGGGCATGGAGTTTTTCACTTTATTGCGAACCAATGACGAGTCTGGATCGGTACCGATATGGCGGCCGGGTTTAATTATGGGCGAAACCCGGGTACCTAAACTCACCTATTTAGTGGATGGTCTGCCCGGTTTGGCTTTCGATACCACCGGTAAGCCGCTGGGCTATGTTGATGTCAATTTCGCTACTATCGCCAGCGCAAAAAGTACGATGGGCCTTGATATGGCCAATACAAACCTGCAACTCACGCCCATTGACAAGGTTGCCTACGCCACTGGTCAAGCCAGTAAATTGCCCGTGGCCGTCGCAGCCAAGTAATTACGTAATGGGTTCTGATAGGCGTTTAACGACTTAATAACGAAAGTTAAATGGAAGTTAAACGCCCCATTCGGCACCCCTTGGCAGCCAGTACAGTCCGCCTATACTCGCATCACTTTCAGGAGCTCAGCATGGTCACATACAAACGTCTTCTCAGCCGCGCAATCGCGGCTTTTTTTGTGTCAATTTTTATGCTCTTTTGTTTGGCGGGCTGCAAGGGCGATAAAAATCAGGTGCCTGAGCTTCAAGGAAAAGACACGGCGATTGATGTCAGGGAAGCTATTGTCGGTTTTGGTCTGGTCTCCGCATCGCGCAGCAAAGAATCGGACGAAGTTGCCTTATTGTTGGCATTCTCGCAGCCGTTGGCAAATGCTCAGGAATTCGACAAATACATCGTCGTAAAAAATGAAAAAAACGAGGTCGTCAAAGGCAGCTGGGTGTTGGGCGATGACAATAGCAGCCTGCGTTTCCCCTATGTTGATGCAAGCCAGAATTACACGGTACTTATTCGCGCCGGTTTAATGGCTGCCGATGGAAAAACTCTGGGCAAGGAAGAAGAACGCAAAATATTTACCGGCCCGCTTGAGCCTGCAGTCGGCTTTGCCTCGCAAGGCAGCGTACTGCCAGCAAAAGAATCGCGCGGTCTGCCACTAGTGTCTGTTAACGTGCCCGAAGTCGATGTCGAGTTTTATCGGGTCTTTGATAAGGAAGTCGCGAATTTTTTAACAGCCTACCAACGCGGCGGACGTCGCAGCAGCTGGGAGCTTAATGAAAGCGAATATGACAGCGATCGCGGTATTGCGCGTTTTGCCGAATCGGTTTATCTGAATCGCTTTATTTTGGGTGGCGAAGAAAATGAGCGGCAAGTCAGTTATCTGCCGATTCAAGACATCGAAGAATTGCAAAAGCCCGGCCTATATTTTGCACTAGTGAAAAAAGTCGGCAGCTTTGCCGAAAGCTATGACACTTCAGTTTTTTATGTCAGCGATATTGGTCTTCATGTACGTGCTTACAAAGACAAAATTTATGTACACACGGCTTCTTTGCAAACGGGCAAAGCATTATCCGATATAGAAATCTCCGTATTGGGCAAGAAGGGCGAAACAGCGGTCAAAGCGGAAACCGACTCCGACGGTAATGCGCTGATTGCCTATACCTTAAAAACCGAAGAAGCACTAATTGCGAAACGCTCCAGCGACATCTCGGTAATGTCGTTTAATCAGCCAGCTTTGGACTTGTCGGAGTTTGCCGTATCAGGTCGTAAACAAGCCTGGTTCGATGTGTTTGCGTGGGCGGGTCGTGATTTGTATCGCCCAGGAGAAACCCTACGGCTATCTGCCTTGATGCGAAATTACGATGGTCGCACCATCAAATCGCAACCGCTTTATTTAACACTGCGCCAGCCTGATGGCCGGGCATTGATCGAAACTAAATTGGCTGAGAAGCAACAGGGTTATTTCGAGTGGAAGCAAGCCTTGCCGCCAGACGCTGCCACGGGTTTGTGGAAAGTTGAATTTCGTACCGCACCGGGCGCCGGTGATGTTGTCGAAGGTATGGCGATCCATGTCGAAGAATTTTTGCCCGAACGCATGAAGCTTGATCTTGGTTCGGCTCAAGCCGTTATCAAACCGAAAGAGTTGTTGAACCTGAAAGTCGATGCGGCCTATTTATATGGCGCGCCTGCGGACGGCAATCGTTTTACTGCACGTATGTATGTATTGAATGAAGAACACCCGGTCGAAAAATTAAAAGATTTTTATTTTGGCGACAGCACCATTAAATATCCAAAAAACAATGATGACGTTATCGACCAAAAACTCGATGCAAAAGGATCATTGCAAACCGCATTGGCATTGCCCGAAGAAGTAAAAGCCAACGCACCGGTATCTATCATCGTGCAAGGCAGCGTTTATGAAACCGGTGGCAGAACCGTTAGCCGTTCGCTTAAGCGCACCTTGTGGCCAGCGGCCAATCTAATTGGTGTGCGTCCTTTGTTTGATGCCGCCGATGGTGCCGCTTCCGAAAGCACTGCCAGTTTTGAGCTGGTTCGCAGCAATGTCGCTGGTCAGTTATCGGCTGCGCCAGTGACGGTAAATCTAGTCCGTGAAATTCGCGATTACCATTGGAATTATTCCGACAATGGCGGTTGGGGTTATGACTTCACTTCGCGTTATCAAGTGGTGCAAACACTCAGTAGTCAAACCCTGGTCACTGGTCGGGCAAAAATTGCGGTCGATGTAGAGTGGGGCGATTATCGATTGGAAGTGACTGACAAACAGAGTGGTTTGATTACCCGTTACCCGTTTTATGCCGGTTGGCGCTGGGACGATCAAAATCGTGGTCTGGACGCACGCCCTGACAAAGTTAAAGTTGCGCTCGATAAAACCGCGTACAAAGTCGGCGACAAGGTAAAAGTGACGATCACGCCGCCGCACGAAGGCCCCGGTGTATTGATTGTCGAAAGCGATCATTTGATGCATACGCAAGCCATTGAAGCAAAAACCGGCGCAAGTTTTGAAATTGCCGTTACCAAAGAATGGCAACGCCATGATGTGTACATCACGGCGCTGGTTTTCCGTGGCGGTTCTGCGAAAGAAAAAATTACCCCAGCACGCGCCATCGGTGTTGCCCATGTGCCTATGCAAAGCGTCAATCGCGAAGTTGCTGTCACAGTGACCGCGCCTAAACAAACCAAGCCAGAACAGCCCTTACCCATTACGGTAAAAGCGCCAGCGCTGGCCGGTAAAAAAGCTTGGGTAACGGTGTCGGCGGTGGATGTCGGTATTTTAAACATCACACAATTTCCAGTACCGGACGCCGCTGCGCATTTCTTTGCACAGCGTCGCTTCGGGGTAGAAACTTATGATATTTACGGCCGTGTCATTGAAAGTTACGAAGGCAATACCGCGAAATTGAAATTCGGTGGTGACATGGCATTGGAAGCCTTGCCGCAAGCACGCAGACCCACAGCCAAAGTACTTACAGTGGATTTGTATTCGGGTTTGGTGAATTTGAATCAACGCGGCGAAGCTCTGATCAATCTTGCCGTGCCCGACTTCAACGGAGCGCTACGTGTTTCGGCGTTGGTATTTACTGCCGATCAATACGGCAAAGCCGACAGCGAAAGTATTATTCGTGCGCCGGTGCTTGCCGAAATTAGCGGGCCGCGTGCATTAGCGCCGGGTGATCGCAGCACCATGACCATTGACGTGCAAAATTTCACCGGTAAGACCGGTACCTTCAATGTCAGCGTCAATGCCAGCGGTCCGGTGAATATTGATGGTGGCTCCAAGCGCATCACGCTCACACCGGAAGCGAAAAATACCTTGAGTTTTCCATTGACCGGCGGGCAAGGGAATGGCGTCGGTAAAATTAGCTTGAAAGTCGAAGGTAGCGGTCACCAAGTCAATCGTGTATTCGAAATTCCTGTGCGTCCGGCATGGGGCAGTGTGGTTCGATCAAGCCTGCAAACTCTCACCCCGGGCGAAGGCGTGAGCTTGAATTCGGGCATGAGTGAGCACCTGATGCCAAGCACCGTGAACGCACGCTTCACCGTGAGCGCGATGCCGCCGATTCCGTTTGCACAAGCGTTGAGCGATTTGCTTTCTTATCCCTATGGCTGTGCCGAGCAAACGACAACACGTGGTTACGCCGCCTTGTTGCTGGACCCGCAAACTACCGCACGTATGGGCTTCAAAGGAATTGATGCACAAGAACGCAAATTACGAATGGAATTTGCGATTAGCCGATTGGCTTCCATGCAATTGAGCAATGGCCATTTTTCCTACTGGGGCGGTGGCTCGGAGGCCAATCCGATTCTTACCCCGTATATCGCCGAGTTCCTGCTTGATGCACGCGACGCCGGCTTTTCAGTGCCGGACGCGGTCTTGAAGAAAACCTTGGAGCGTTTGAGCGAAGATATGCTGACGGGCGGCGCGCCGTTTTATTCATACGACCAACAACAGCACATGCGCTACGCCTATCAGGCACACGGCGCTTATGTGTTGGCACGCGTGAATCGTGCACCCTTGGGTACTCTGCGTACCTTGTATGACAACGAGCGTACAAAATCGCTGACTGGTTTGCCCTTATTGCATTTGGGCATTGCATTGAATTTGCAAGGTGACAAAGTACGTGGTCAAAAAGCCATTAATGAAGCTTTTGCAAAAGTCAGCAAGCGTCCGGACTATATGAATGATTACGGCAGTAACTTGCGCGACGAAGCCTTCATGCTGGCATTGGTTAAGAGACATAATTTGAATCATCCTGCCTTCAATAAACGCTTATTGAATCTGTCGCGCGATCTGCAAAATATAACCGCAAATAATCATTATTATTATTTGAGTACCCAAGAACAAATTGGCTTGGCGAAATTGGGTAAAGCGATTGCCGTAGGCAAGGACAGTGTATTTTCCGGTGGCCTGCAAATCGGTGCCGACAAGTCGCTGCTCAGTCCCGATAGCATTATGAGTCGCAACTTTACCCAAACCGATCTTGCAAAAGGTGTGCGTTTTGAACCGACTGAAAAAATTAGCTTGTACGCAACGGTGGATATAGCCGGTATTCCGAAAACAGCACCCGCTGCCAATGACAAATACATCAAAGTGACTCGTCATTACTTCACGCCGGATGGCAAGGTATGGAAAGGCGGCAACTTGCGCGAAGGTGAAATTTTATTGGTGCAAGTCAAACTGCAGGCAAACCAAAGTATCAACGATGCCCTGTTGGTCGATTTATTGCCTGCCGGTCTCGAAGTTGAAAACTTGAATCTTGTTAAAGACGATCAATGGAAAGACGTCGAAATTGACGGTGTCAATATGCAGAACCGTGCCGATGCCGCGACTATCGTGAATGAAGAGTTTCGCGATGATCGTTATGTCGCAGCTATCAAACTGTACAGCGGGCAATATGCAAAGTTATTTTATATTGTTCGTGCCGTAACGCCGGGCACTTATACGGTGCCGCCACCGCAGGTTGAAGATATGTATCGCCCCACTATTCGCGGTGTTGGCGTCGCGTACCCGAGCAGTATTACGGTGGTCCAGCCGAAATAATTTTGTGCTCCCGGAATCTCTAAAAAATTCTGGCAAACAGAAGCGATGGCGAATATTCGCCATCGCTTTGCTTTGCATAATTCTGGTCGCCAGTATTCTGGATCGTTGTTATCCATTACCACTGCCATCAAAAAATAATGCGAGTGTTCTGGTGACTGCCCGTGATGGCAGACCTTTGCGGGCCTTTGCCAGTGAAAATGGTGTCTGGCGTTATCCGGTAAAAGCCGAAGACGTTTCACCTTTGTATCTTGAAGCACTGATCGGCTACGAAGATCGTTATTTTTATTATCATGCCGGGGTTAATCCGATCGCGATTACACGTGCCGCCAATCAGGGGTTGCGGAATGGTCGGGTCGTTTCCGGAGGTTCGACCATTACCATGCAAGTGGCACGAATTCTTGAGCCACATCCACGGACAATATTGGGAAAGATGCGACAAATACTGCGTGCCTATCAACTGGAATGGCATCTGTCGAAAACTGAAATTCTTGAAATTTATTTAAGCTATGCGCCGTTTGGCGGCACGATTGAAGGTGTGGAAGCCGCGAGTTGGGCCTATCTGGGCAAATCATCAAAACAGTTGTCGCATTCTGAGGCGGCGCTTTTAGCGGTACTTCCGCAAACACCAAGCCGATTGCGACCGGACAGAAATCCCGAAGCCGCACGCAAAGCACGTGATAAAGTATTAAAACGACTGGCAGAAAACAATATCTGGTCGAGCATTCCCATTGCCGAAGCCAAACAGGAACCTGTTGTTACCCGAAGTCTGCGGATTCCGATGAGTGCCGCTCTAATGGCACAGCGCTTGCGTAATGCCAATCCGTCAAAAAATAAAATCGAAAGCACGCTTGACGCCGATCTGCAAAGCTTGCTCGAAGAAAGATTGAAAAATTATTTTTCGCAATTACCCGAGCGCAGTTCGGCGGCATTGCTGGTCGTGGATAACCAAACCTTGGAGGCCCGGGCTTATGTCGGCTCACTCAGTTTTGGCGATGAAAAAACATTGGGTCATGTCGATATGGTACAGGCCTTGCGTTCGCCCGGTTCAACGCTCAAACCTTTTTTATACGGCTTGGCGATGGATGATGGCTTGATTCATACCGAGAGTTTGCTGGTCGATGCACCACAGGATTTTGGTGATTATCGCCCGGCTAATTTCGATCCGATTTATCATGGCCCGGTATCAGCCAGCGAAGCTTTGCAATTATCGCTCAATGTGCCTGCTGTCGATTTGCTTGATAGAGTAGGGTCCGAAAGATTCGCCGCACGACTCGCCAATGCGGGTTTGCCGATGCGTATGCCCGAAGGTGCGAAGCCCAACCTCTCGATTATTCTTGGTGGCACCGGCGTTAAACTGGAAGAGTTGGTCGGTGCGTTCGCAGCTTTTAATCGAGAAGGCGTCGCAGGACGTGTGCGTTACGCCAAACAAGCAGCGCATAGTGACAGACGAATTCTATCTCCGGGTGCGGCCTGGATGATTCGTGAAATTCTTGAAACCCATAAAAGTAATACGCAAAACGACGATATTCTCGATACCAGTCACCGCAAACGGGTCGCTTGGAAAACCGGCACCAGCTATGGTTTTCGTGATGCATGGGCATTAGGTACTACGCCTGAATATACGGTCGGTGTTTGGGTTGGACGGCCTGATGGCACACCCATGCCCGGGCAATATGGTGCGATTACGGCATTGCCTTTGATGTATGAAGTTTTCGATAGTTTGCCGAGGTCCGATCAGTCAGTGCTACGAACCGAAATGCCGAAAGCTGTCAAAGCAATCGACATTTGCTGGCCACTTGGTCGCAGCGTACAAGAAACCGAAGCCGGACTTTGTCACCGTCAACGCCAAGGTTTCGCTTTGATAAATAGCGTGCCACCAACCTGGCCAGACCGTAATGCCCGAGTATGGAATGCCGGACAACTCGAACTGCAAATCGACGCACAGACAGGATTGCGCTTGAGCACAGATTGCAAACAAACACATAGCCAAAAATCTTTGCATATTGCGCGCTGGCCCAGTTTAACCACGCCGTGGTTACCGATAAGCCTACGTGAGAAAACCCGGATTCCAGCGTTGGCGGCCGACTGCACTGAAGACACTCTGGCTTCCATGGAAACCCTGCAAATCGATGGGCCTGCTGAAAAATCAACACTGGCACGCGCACCTAATTCAACACAGCCAATCAGTGCAGAATTCCGCGCTTTAGGAACACAGGACAAAGTGAAGTGGTTGGTGAACGGTCAATGGGTAGCAGACACCCAGGCAGGCCAAAAAATACTAATGAAATTTGATACCGCCGGTGTTCAGCGCATCACCGCACTTACCGATGCAGGCGCGTGGGATGAGATGAGTTTGTATGTTCTGAAATGAGACACTGCTTGCTGCGCTCAAAACCTACTTGTACGCCATGGGCGCAACAAGCAGCGCCGATAGCGACATCAAAATAATTTCTCGAACAAAAAAGACGACCCAGGTCGTCTTTTTTGTTCGATCATAAAAAATGGTTATTGACGCAACCAGACTTTGCCGTCTTTTACTTTGACGCGGCTACCGACGCGAATATTGCCGATTTTTCTCTGAGTTAGGACGCGGGTTTTGCCGCTGTCCATTCTGACCGTAATGTCGTATTCGGTTTTATCATTTTTCTCGGCAATTTTTTTACCCACAATGGCACCGCCGACGATACCTGCGACTGTAGCGACCTTGCGTCCGTCACCTTTGCCGACCTGATTGCCCACAGCACCACCAACGATTCCACCAACTACTGCACCACCGGTACCAGAGCGCTTTTCGTTAAACGATTCAATGTCTTTTACCACGCCACAATTTTGGCAGCCCGAGTAGTTATCAGCGTGCGCAGGTTGCGATAAACCCAGAAATGCAAATGTAGATAGTGCGATAGCAAATAGAGTCTTCATACGGTGCTCCTTTGAATGTGGGGGCAGTCTAGCCAAGCCTGTCTGAACAGCAGCAAACCTTGCGCTATGCTAAACAAAAAGGACAGCCGCGGCTGTCCTTTTTGAATCTGAAAGTAATGAAAACGGCTTAGCTGAGTTGTTCCAACACATAGTCGGCAGCCGATACTTTGAACTCGCCGGGTGCTTCAACAAAAACATTTTTCACGATGCCATTTTCGGCATAAAGTGCGAAGCGTTTTGCACGAAGACCCATGCCGAACGCGGTGGCGTCCAATTCCAGGCCCATCGCCTTGGTAAATTCACCATTGCCGTCAGCCAGCATATGAAGGCGTTCTGGTACCTCTTGGTTTTTCGCCCAGGCGCCCATGACAAAGGCATCGTTTACCGATAAGCAGGCAACTTCAATTCCGTGTTTGGCAAAGTCGTCCATTTTGGCGACATAGCCAGGTAGATGTTTTGCAGAACATGTTGGGGTAAATGCTCCCGGTACGGCAAACAACACGACTTTCTTGTCATCAAATAATTCGTTGGTAGTGATGGCTTGAACACCGTCTTTCAGGTAGTTCAAGGTTGCAGTTGGAAGTTTGTCACCGACTTGTATGCTCATGGGGTTCCTTGGTTAATTTGTTTTCACATCATAAAGATTCACGTTACATTTTAATGTGAGGACTTGTAAGCATTTCTGTTACGCCCATAATCACACCCTTAACATATGGGTTTGCCCGAGATGGAATTCAAGGATTATTACGAAATATTGGGAGTAGAGGCCAGCGCAGGCGAGGCGGAGCTCAAAACAGCTTATCGCAGGCTGGCGCGAAAATTCCACCCCGATGTCAGCAAAGAGAAAGGTGCGGAAGAGCGCTTCAAGTCAATCAACGAGGCCTATGAAGTTCTGCGGGACAAAGAAAAGCGTCAGGAGTACGACCAATTACGGGCTCGCGGTTATCGGTCCGGACAGGAATACCAGCCTCCTTCGGGACAAGGCGGCGGGTTTCAGCAAGGCTTTGGCAGTGGCGCTCAGAACGGAGATTTCAGCGACTTTTTTGAATCGCTCTTCGGCGGTCGATCAAGAGCTCCCCAGCAGCCGCTTGGCGACACTCGCGCCAAGGTGGCGATTCCACTAGAGATTGCATTTTCTGGCGGGCAGCAACGTTTCACGGTCGATGGACGAACTCTGGAAGTGAAAATTCCCGTTGGTATAAAACCTGGGCAAGTTATCCGTCTGGCTGGGCAGGGTAGAAGCAGCGGAGCACGTAAAAGCGATTTATTATTAGAAATTGATTATCGGGCACATGCCGATTTTGAAGTGGATGATCGTAATATTCTCTACACGCTTAGCCTAGCGCCCTGGGAGGCGGCCTTGGGCACGACTGCCGCGGTTCCAACCCTTGGAGGGGCGGTCGAGCTTAAAATTCCGGCAGATTCGGAAGCTGGAAAAAAATTACGTTTGCGTGGGCGCGGACTGCCAGGCAAACCCGCTGCCGGTGATCAAATTGTCGAAATAGAAATTCGGGTTCCCAAGGCAGAAACCGAAGTACAAAAAGATTTTTACAAAAAAATGGCCGAAGTATTCTCCGGCCAATAAAAAAGAGCGGGCTTGCCCGCTCTTTTAAAAAATCAATTCAATTAACCGGGAACCAGTAACTTGTTAATAACGGCTACTAATTCTGCTTCATTAAAAGGTTTCGTGATGTAGGCCTTGGCGCCTTGGCGCATGCCCCACACTTTATCGGTTTCCTGGTCTTTGGTAGTTACCAAAACGATCGGAATATGGGATGTGGTGGCTTCTTTCGAAATGGCGCGAGTTGCCTGAAAACCATTGAGGTTTGGCATCACCACATCCATCAAAATCAAATCGGGAACATTGGCTTTGGCAACTTCGACGCCTTGCGCTCCATCTTCCGCGCTAAGCGCTTCATGACCGAGTTTTTCAACAATTCGCTTCATGCCCATCAACTGGGAAGGTGAATCATCAACAATTAAGATACGTGCCATTTAGTACTCTCCGGTGATTGTTGCGATTGTAATCCTGTCCGGGGTGTTTTGCGCAAGAGATTCATCACAATTTTACGATAGTACGGCCAAATGAGCCGCCTGCAAGCATGGAAGCGAACACACCGGGCAGTTGCTCCAGTGTTATTTCTCTTGTGCAAATAGCTGCCAAGTGCGCAGGTTTCCATTCTGCAGCCAGTTTTAGCCAGATATTGTCGCGAATGGCACGAGCTGTGCCTGCAGATGCAATACCCAGTAGCGACACGCCACGAATGATAAAAGGCATAAGCGTAGTCGGTATTTCATGGCTAGCAACCAGACCCGCGCTCGCAACATTGCCGTAGGGGGCTGTTTGCGCCAAAAGGCCGGTGAGGGTGGTGCCGCCGACATTGTCTAAAGCGCCGCCGAATTTTGCAGTATCCATCGGTTTTGCGGTGATGGCTGCTTCCCGCGCTAATACCTGGCTAGCTCCAATAGTTTTGAGGAAGTCACCATGCTGCGGTTTACCACTAAGCGCATGTACCTCAAAACCTGCCCGGCTGAAAATATCGATAGCGAGCATGCCTACACCACCGGTTGCGCCAGTGATGGCAATCGGACCGAGTTCAGGTGTTTGCAAATTTTGCAGCATCCGGTAGAGCGCCAGCGCCGCAGTAAAGCCAGCGGTGCCTAGAATCATGCTTTCACGTAAAGACAGCCCATTAGGTAACTTTACCGCCCATCTTGATTCAAGACGTGCGTATTCGGAATAACCGCCGTCTCTGGTTTCCGATAAACCACAACCGGTGCAGAGAACTTCATCGCCGACTTTGAAATTTATATCACTTGATTCAATCACCGTGCCAGCGACATCAATGCCGCCATTGAGCGGGAATTGCCGCAGGATTTTTCCTTGTCCCGTGCCCGCTAAGGCATCTTTGTAATTGACACTGCTGTAAGCGGTTTTGATGATGACTTCACCGTGAGATAAATCGTTTAGCGTTATCGCTTCGATGCCGCTGCGATAGCCCTTGTCATCATTGCGGATTCGGTAGGCTTTAAAATTTGAAGTATGCATAGCCTGATTCTATAACGTAGGGTGGGCATTGCCCACCGAATGTATTTCGGAAACGGTGGGCGGTGCCCGCCCTACAAAAAACCGCCTTGCGGCGGTTTTTCTATTCGATATCAATTTGCTTTGTGGATTGCACGCTTATCCACCGCAAGCGCCGCTTCATGCACGGCTTCAGACAGCGATGGATGCGCGTGGCAAATACGGGCCAGATCTTCGGCCGAGCCATTGAACTCCATCGCCACTACACCTTCGTGTACCAATTCGGAAACATTCGGGCCGCATAAATGTAAACCAAGAATGCGATCGGTTTCGGCATCGGCAATTACTTTCACCAAACCGGCTGGTTCGTTCATCGCAACAGCACGGCCAACTGCAGCAAACGGAAAGGTGCCGACTTTGTATTCGATACCGGCGTCTTTGCACTCTTTTTCGGTTTTACCTACCCAAGCAATTTCTGGCTCGGTGTAGATGACCCAAGGCACGGTATCGAGGTTTACGTGACCCGGCAGTCCGGCAATCAACTCGGCAACGGCGATGCCTTCTTCGCTGGCTTTGTGCGCAAGCATCGGGCCACGAACACAGTCGCCAATCGCCCAGACATTTTCAGCCGCAGTATGGCAATGCTCATCCACCACGATGCGGCCGCGTTCATCCAGTTGCACGCCGCTACCCTCCGCCAGCAAGCCTTGCGTCGCAGCGCGGCGACCGACAGCAACCAGCAATTTATCGCAAACCAAAACTTGTTCGCCGCTGGCATCGGTATAACTAAGATGGACTTCATTATTCTTGATTTCGGTCTTGGTGCATTTGGCGCCGAGACGAATATCCAAACCCTGTTTCTTAAATTCCTTGAATGCCGCTTTTGAAATGTCGGTATCCACCACCGCCAAGAAATCCGGCAAGCCTTCAACGATGGTGACTTGCGAACCCAGGCGCGACCAGACACTGCCCAGTTCCAAACCAATCACGCCAGCACCGATAACACCAAGACGTTTTGGTACTGTGGTTTCATCAAGACCGCCGGCGTTATCGAGAATAAATTTATTGTCGAATTTAGCAAACGGCAGTTCGATGGGTACCGAACCGGCAGCAAGAATGACGTGCTTGGCAGTGATTTCAGCAACGGCTCCATCATGACCTTTGACAGAAATAACGCAATTGGCTTTCAAGGTTGCGAAGCCCGCAATCGGCGTCACTTTGTTGGCCTTGAATAATTGCGTGATGCCGCCGGTGAATTGCTTCACGATTTTGTCTTTGCGAGCAATCATTGTGGCGATATCGATTTTGGCGTTATCGGCGGTGATTCCGTGGACGGCAAAGTTGTGGTTCAAATTATGGAATTGACGGGAAGAATCCAGTAAGGCCTTGGACGGGATGCAGCCAATATTCAAGCAAGTACCACCGAGGGCCGGTTTGCCATCTTTGCCGATGAATGCGTCAACGCAGGCAGTTTTAAAACCCAGCTGTGCTGCGCGAATCGCGGCAACATAACCGCCGGGGCCGGCACCAATTATCACGACATCAAATTGTTCGCTCATTTAAGTATTCTCTGAGTTTACTTGCGTGTTCGTATAGCGATGATGTGTAGGCCGTGAGCGGCGAAATCAAGCGATACTCACGACGCACAATCGATTTTTTAGAGTCCCAGCAACATGCGATGCGGATTTTCCAACTGATTCTTGATATCGACCAAGAACAACACGGCATCTTTACCATCAATGATGCGGTGATCGTAGCTAAGTGCGATATACATCATCGGCGCAATCACGACCTGGCCATTTTCAGCGATCGGACGTTCTTTAATGGCGTGCATGCCGAGAATGGCCGATTGCGGCGGATTGACGATGGGCGTGGACATTAACGAACCGAAGGTGCCGCCGTTGGTGATCGTGAAAGTACCGCCTTGTAAATCTTCCAGTTTCAAGCCGCCTTCGCGGGCTGCTTTGGCATAACCGGCAATCGCGCCTTCGATTTCGGCAAAGCTCATGTTTTCAACATTGCGAAGTACCGGCGTGACCAAACCTTTTTCAGTTGCAACGGCAATCGAGATGTCGGCAAAACCATGATAAATAACGTCAGTGCCGTCAACGGACGAATTGACCACCGTATATTTTTGCAGGGCATTTGCAGCGGCTTTCGCGAAGAAGCTCATAAAGCCCAGCTTGATGCCATGAGTTTTTTCAAACGGTTCGCCCAGCTCTTTACGCATTGCCATCACTTTGCTCAAGTTCACTTCATTGAAGGAAGTGAGCATGGCAATCGAATTTTTAGATTGCATCATGCGCTCGGCAATGCGCTGACGAATGCGTGTCATCGGAACCCGTTGCTCGGGACGAGCGCCGCCGCCATCTTTAATGTGATTGACCAAATCTTCTTTCGTTACCATGCCGCGACGACCGGTGCCGGCAACATCGGCAGGATTGATATTATTGCTTTCGGCAACAAAACGCCCCGCTGGCGATAAGCCGCTAGTGTCCGTAGGAGGGGCCTTGGCCGCGACCGGCGCGCTGCTTGTCGCAGCGGCTGGTGCAGCAACTGCAGCTGTGGGCGCAGGCGCCGCAGCCACCACACCCGCTTCAATAATCCCAATCACCTGTTGGCTGTTAACGGTATCGCCAACATTGAATCTGATTTCTTTCAGGATGCCATCGACAGTGGATGGTACTTCCAACACCACTTTATCGGTTTCCAAATCAACCAGATTTTCATCGCGACGAACGGTGTCGCCAACTTTTTTATGCCAAGTGGCAATCGTAGCGTCGGAAACTGATTCGGGTAAAACCGGGACTTTGACTTCAATGCTCATGGTGTGTCCTGTACTGATGTTTGGATTTTATTCGGCTGTCTGGGTGACAGGCGGGTTGATTAAGGCATCTTCGATCAAGCGCGTGAGCTCGGCCACATGCGTATTGCTATGGCCGCAGGCGGGTGCCGCAGAACGCGCACGACCGGCGTAACTCAGGCTTTGTCCGGTACCAAGACACGCGTTGAGATGATGCTGAATTTGATACCAAGCGCCTTGATTCTGTGGTTCTTCCTGACACCAGACAATTTCTTTTACATGGGCAAAACGTGCGAGCTCTGCAGCCAGTTCGGGGCGCGGGAAGGGATACAATTGTTCGACACGCACAACCGCCACATTTTTGATGTCTTTGGCTTGTATGGCTTCGATCAAATCGTAATAAACCTTGCCGCCGCAAACCACAACGCGTTTGGCTTGCAGTGCATCGGCACACTGGCTGTCTTTAATTAAATTCTGGAATTCGCCATTGGCTAAATCATCCAGAGTTGAAACCGATAATTTATGACGCAGCATCGATTTTGGAGTCATCACCACCAGCGGCTTGCGGGTAGCACGCAACATTTGACGACGCAGCATATGGAACATTTGCGCGGGCGAGGTTGGCGTGCAAACTTGAATATTATTCAGCGCACAAAGTTGCAGGAAGCGTTCAAGCCGCGCGGAACTATGTTCAGGGCCTTGGCCTTCGTAACCGTGCGGTAAGAATAATGCTAAGCCGCATAGGCGACCCCATTTGGATTCGCCGGAACAAATAAATTGATCGATAACCACCTGGGCGCCGTTGGCGAAATCGCCGAACTGGCCTTCCCAGATATTGAGGGTCATGGGTTCGGCTGTTGAGTAGCCGAACTCGAAACCCATCACGGCTTCTTCGGACAATAGCGAATCAATAATGACGGCGTGCTCGGGGTTTTGTACCAACTCACGCAACGGCATGGTGGCCTGCCCTGTGACTTGGTCGTGCAAAACCGCATGACGATGGAAGAAAGTACCGCGACCAGAATCTTGGCCCACCAAGCGCAATTTATAGCCTTCCTGCAACAAACTGGCATAGGCCAGATTTTCTGCAAAGCCCCAGTCCATGGCGAGTTCACCTGCGACCATTTTATTGCGATCTTCGTAAATTTTCGCGACCCGTGGATGTAGTTTTAGTGTGTCGGGAATAGTGTTGATTTTTTTCGCGAGTGCATCAAGCGCAAAACGCGGCATACCGGTTTTGACAACATCCGATAATTTACCTTTTAACCAGGGACTCCAATCCACATTGGCAATATCTTTATCGGCTTGTGCCAATTCGGTAGTCACTTCGCCTTTGTCGAGCTTGTTACGATAATTATCAACCAGCGCCTTGCTTTCGTCACCAGTCAAAACCGTTTCTGCGATCAATGCGTCGGAATACAGTTCGCGGGTAGTTTTGCGGGCACGAATATTTTGATACATCAAAGGCTGTGTTGCCGAGGGTTCGTCGGCTTCGTTATGACCGTGGCGGCGATAGCAGACTAAGTCAATCACGATGTCGCGATTAAAGGTACGGCGGAATTCAAGCGCAAGTTTTGCACAAAAGCTCACTGCTTCGGGATCATCGCCATTCACGTGTAAAACCGGCGCACCAATTATTTTTGCCGGATCGGTGCAATACAATGTCGAGCGTGCATCATCGGTGCGGCTGGTCGTGAAGCCAACCTGGTTATTGATCACGATATGCAGTGTGCCGCCGACTTTAAAGCCACGCGCCTGCGACATCTGGAACAATTCCATGATCACGCCCTGACCAGCAAATGCCGCATCCCCGTGAATCAGAATGGGTAATACTTTTTCTCCGTTGGCATCTTCACGACGCATTTGGCGTGCGCGCACTGAGCCAGCCACGACTGGATTGACGATTTCAAGATGCGAAGGGTTGAACGCGAGTGCCAAATGCACGGCACCGCCCGGTGTTGCAACATCAGCCGAAAAACCCATGTGGTATTTCACGTCGCCGGAATGCTCGGGGCTGTCAATATGGTCGAACTTGCCTTCAAATTCGGCGAATAATTTTTCTGCCGGTTTACCCAGGGTATTGACCAATACGTTCAGACGTCCACGATGTGCCATACCAATGACGACGTCTTTAACCCCGACACTGCCGGCTTCACGAATAACGGTGTCCATCATCGGAATTAAGGAATCACCACCTTCCAGCGAAAAGCGTTTTTGTCCGACATATTTGGTGTGCAAATAGCGTTCCAGACCTTCAGCGGCGGTAAGACGTTCAAGAATGCGTTTCTTTTCGTCTTTGCCAAAAGCAAATTTGCCTGCAGCGCGTTCGAGTTTTTGTTGCATCCAATGGCGCTGGGGCGCGTCGGAAATATGCATGAACTCGGCGCCGATTGAACTGGAGTAGGTCGCAGTCAGCTTGCCGAGCAAATCGCGCAGCTTGTATTTTTCTGCCCCAAAATAGCTAGTGACTGCAAACTCGGAATCAAGATCGCTGTCACTCAGGCCATGGAAAGGTAGGCCTAAATCGGGGGCAGCCTGTAGCGGCATCATGGCCAAGGGGTCGAGCTTGGCGCTCAAATGACCGCGTGAACGAAACGCCGTGACTAATTTACCCACGGCAGTTTGTTTTCGGGCGCCTTCTTGATCGACTGTGCCGGTGCCGGTTTGGTGTTTTGCCTGAATAGCGGCGCGTTGAACGCGGGCCATGACCGCTGAGTGCGGCACATCCCCGGCTTCGCGACCTTTGAAAGCATCGAAATAGGCCTTCCATTTAGGACCAACACTGTCGGCATCGAGCAAATATTGCTCATAGAGGTCTTCGATAAAAGCGGCATTGCCACCGGATAGTTGAGAACTTTGACTAAACTGTTTTAACAGACTATCCATCAGACGATCCACGTTCCTGGCTGGGCCCGCATTATATGCGGCTAAGTGATTGTTGTGATTAGGGTTGTGCTGAATGCTCAAGCCCCAAACAAGAATGCGAATTATAGCCTGAGCTGTGATTGTTTTGTAGGAGCGAGCTCTGCTCGCGAATAAATTACGTCGAGGGGTGGGTCGCGAGCAGAGCTCGCTCCTACAAGCCCAATGCCCGAAACTCGGTGCAGGGCCGACTGCGCTCCCATACACGTGAGAAATGTTCGACGAGCTGCTTATTGCGAGCGGGTAGGTTGGGGCTCCAATCACCCTCGAACCTGCCATCGAGCAAGCGAAAACAATAGGCGTCGCGGTCGCTGGCAATAAAGGCAGACGGATATTGCAGATCTTCGGGATCAATCGGCGTACGAAATTGAAATACGCTCGATAAGCGCTGTGACAAACCCAGCAGCGGATGTGGTTGGCTACGTGCCGCCATGGTGTCTTGCACCAGAATGCGGGCAAGTCCACCACGGCTTTTTATTGCAAATTGTTTCAAGGCTTCAACAATGTCGGTTTGGGCATACAGGCTATGCTCCAAATCGCGGCTGTATATCCATAAGCCGCGTTTGGCACTGGTAATCACCTGCAAAGTGGCTTCTTGCAATTGGGCCGAGGTATCAAAGTCCTGCATTCGAGCCGACATGCTTTTGCCGGGCGGGCGATTAGCAAGCGCGAAAGGTGCAAGCGTCAATTTCATTTTACGATGCAAGATACCGGCTTCTTCAAATTCCTCGCCATAACTGACAAATCCGAATTTTTCATAAAAGCCAATCGCCGAAACCTGCGAGTTCAAACTAACGTCGGGTAAATTCAGCTCTCTGGCCTTATCAATCAAGCTCTGCAACAAGGCCGCGCCCACTTCTTTGCCACGCCATTCTTTTAGTACTGCCATCCGGCCTATTTTGTGCTCTGGCGTCAATCGACCAGTGCCAATTGGTTTGTGATGGATGTCGCGAGCAATGACGTGATGGCAGAGCGGATCGAGTGCATCCCATTCTTCTTCAATCGGTACGTTCTGTTCGATCACAAAAACAGGTTCGCGAACAGCGCGCAGGTCTTTGAAATCGACCTGATAGTCGGCGGGCTCAACACGAAAGTCGGAGATGGTCATAGTGATAGCTTAAGCCTGCTATTGGCAATTGTCATCGTTGAATATGATAGAGAGTGTTAAGCCGATGCATACTAATGGCAATTTAAAGTCACGGGGTCTCCGACAAGAGCATGCGGGGACACTACACTTGAATAGTTGTGAGTTATTTATTTAAAACCAAATATCCGCGCTCAATCAATTCGAAGATCAGCCCTCGTTCCGATAAGGCAATTTTGGCAAAAGCAGTGGCGTCGATAGTGGCCGCACGAGCCAAGCTTGAGGCGATATCCTGTGTTGTGGAAAAACTATAGCCCTGCACAAATAAAACCGCCTCGCGTCCGTCTTTGCACCAAGCCCAGCGGGCAAAAGGATGTGGCTCAAGCACGGCACCTTTGCTTAGTTGTTCCAGCACTTTTTCGGGCTTTGGTATTTTTGGTGGTGCGGCTATTTCCATAGAATTTCGATAAGTGGTAACGAATCTACCAAAAAATAAAGCAGCAGCAGCTTTGGAATCTGGGACATGTTGTTTGAAAATATCCAATACTCGCTCGCAAGTGGCGGCATCAATCTCGCCGCTATCTTTCGTTGCAGCCAGATCTTTGTCGTTGTAACGAACATCTTCGCTCACTCGTTCAAACAGGCCGTCGGCCCAGTCGTTCAAGAGTTCAGCATGCGAAGGCGCTCGCATACCTAGCGAAAAAGTCATGCAGGCATCAACGGCTTCACCATGATGTGGCACCCCCGGCGGTAAATACAGCACGTCACCGGTTTGCAAAGTCCAGGCGATCGATGCAGTAAAATTTTCCAGCAATTTTAATTCGGTATTATTACGGAAAGTATTGTCGGCATCTGGGTCGGTGTCAATTTCCCAGCGGCGCTGACCTCGGGCTTGCAGTAAAAATACATCGTATTGATCAACGTGCGGGCCGACCGAACCGCCGGGCGCTGCAAAACTTATCATGACGTCATCAATGCGCCAGCGTGGCAAAAAATCAAAGGCAGAAATTAGCTGACGAACATCGCTGTCCCATTTATCCATGTCCTGCACCAGCAATGTCCAGTCCTTTTTTCCCAGCTTGGGAAACATGGACTCTTTGAACGGGCCGGTTTCAATTGAATAATAATCTTTCTTACGCTCATGTTTGATCAAGCGGGCAAGCACGCCTTCTTCGCAGGCAATGCCGGCTAAATCTTCCGGGCTCAATGGTGCTTGATAATCGGGGAACGCTTGGCGAATCAGTAAAGGTTTTTTCTGCCAGTAATCGCGTAGGAATTGAGCAGCCGGCATTCCGAGAAAATGTTTTTTGTTGGCGGTGACTTCGATCATAATTAGGGATTGGGGGCTCGGGGTTGGGGGCTCTTCCCCTCTCATCCGGGGAGAGGGAGCGGTAAATCTAAATCTTTTTAGCTAAGTCTTGCGCCAAGCCCACATAACTTCCTGGTGTCATGGCAATCAAGCGTGCTTTCGCATCGGCGGGCAATTCCAGACTCTCAATAAATTCGCGCATGGCGGCTTCATTGATTCCGTGTCCACGTGTGAGTGCTTTCAGTTGTTCATAAGGGTTTGGCAGGCCATAACGGCGCATCACCGTTTGTACCGGTTCGGCAAGCACTTCCCATGCCGCATCCAGGTCAGCGGCGAGCTTTTCCGGATTGGTTGATAATTTATTCAAACCGCGCTGCAGTGAATCAATCGCAATCAGACTGTGCCCAAACGCCGTGCCCAAGGCACGCAATACTGTGGAGTCGGTGAGGTCACGTTGCCAGCGGCTGATCGGCAGCTTCTCGGAAAAATGTGCCAGCAAGCCATTTGCCAAACCAAAATTGCCTTCAGCATTTTCAAAATCAATTGGATTCACTTTATGCGGCATGGTCGAAGAACCGACTTCACCGGCTTTTACTGCCTGTTTGAAATAGCCAAGCGAAATGTAGCCCCAAATATCGCGGCATAAATCGATGCCAATCGTATTGATACGGCGCTGCACATCGGCGATCTCCGCTATGCAGTCATGCGGCTCGATTTGGGTGGTATAGGGATTGAAAACCAGGCCAAGGGATTCGACAAATTTCTTGGCGAAATTTGGCCAGTCCACATTGGGATAAGCGACAACATGAGCGTTGTAATTGCCGACGGCGCCATTAATCTTGCCAAGTAATTCGACTTTGTCCAGTTGCTTGGTTTGGCGTTCCAGACGAGCCAACACGTTGGCGATTTCTTTGCCCACGGTACTTGGTGATGCCGTTTGGCCGTGCGTACGCGACAAAATCGATAAGCCAGCATGTTCATGCGCCATGCTGCGTAATTTTGCGGCGATTAATTGCATGGCAGGCTGCATCACCGTCTTGCGTGCTTCATTGAGCATCAAGGAATAGCTCAGATTATTGATGTCTTCGGAAGTACAGGCGAAATGCACAAACTCCAAGGCAGGGCAGAGCTCGGCGTCATCCTTGAGTTTTTCCTTGATGCAATACTCAACCGCCTTCACATCATGATTGGTGGTACGTTCAATTTCTTTAACGCGGGCGGCGTCTTCAACGGAAAAATTCGTTGATAAATCACGAAGTTTTTTGGTGGCTTCAGCAGAAAACGGCTTCAACTCTTCAATGCCAGCTTCATTCGATAGCGCGATTAACCATTCTATTTCTACTGTTACCCGGGCCTTGATCAGTCCGAATTCGGAAAATATCGGGCGCAAAGCGTCGCATTTACTTGCATAGCGGCCATCGAGAGGAGAAAGGGCGAGGAGAGTAGATTCAGACATGATTGACTTGATAAATGCGGCCTGCGAGGACTGCAATTGTAACGCTGAACGGGGTTATCATCGAGACATTCAGACCAGATGAGGCACCCATGAGCCAGAAAACGCGTCTAGAGCACGACAGCATGGGCGAATTGCGGGTACCGGCGGATGCCTTGTATGGTGCGCAAACACAGCGTGCAATGGACAACTTCCATATTTCCGGTTATCCGATGCCCAGCGAGTTCATTACGGCCTTGGCATTGATCAAAGCGGCAGTGGCGACGGCCAATGGCGAACTTGGGCATCTGAGCAAGCCGCAGTCAGTAGCAATAGCAAAAGCTGCCGAGCAGGTGGCCAACGGACAGTGGCGCGAGCATTTTCCGGTCGAGGTTTTTCAAACAGGCTCGGGCACCTCCAGCAATATGAATGCCAATGAAGTTATCGCGACCTTGGCTTCTAGATCCTCAAAATTGAAAATTCATCCGAATGATCACGTCAACGCAGGCCAAAGTTCCAATGACGTTATTCCGTCGGCCATTAAAGTTTCAGCGAATCTTGTTTTGCATAAAAACCTGCTGCCGGCTTTAACGCAGCTACGAAAAACCATTGACAAGCGCGGCCGCGAGTTAAGTAAGGTCATTAAAACTGGGCGCACGCATCTAATGGATGCCATGCCTTTAAGTTTCGGACAGGAATTGTCCGGCTGGTCGGCACAGATTTCCTCTTGTATTGAGCGCTTTGAAGATGCCAGTGAGCGCTTACAAAATTTACCGCTCGGCGGCACGGCTATTGGCACCGGTATCAACGCCGATAGAAAAATGCCACGTCTGGCTTGCCAATATTTGAAAAAACAAACTGGCGTTAAATTCAGCGAAGCCAAGAACAAGTTCGAGAGCATGGCGGCGCAGGATCATATCGTGGAGTTGTCGGGTCAATGCAATGTGTTGGCGACTTGTCTGATGAAAATCAGTAACGATTTGCGCTGGATGAATTCCGGGCCGCTGGCTGGGCTTGGCGAAATTGAATTGAAAGCCTTACAGCCAGGCTCTTCGATTATGCCGGGGAAGGTAAATCCGGTAATTCCGGAAGCCGTCGCCATGGTGTGTGCACAAGTGATGGGCAATCACATAACAATTACCATTGCCGGGCAGAGCGGAAATTTTCAGTTGAACGTTATGTTGCCAATCATTGCGCACAATATTCTGGAAAGTTTACGCTTACTAGCCACAGCCTCTGTAGCACTCGCTGACAAAGCCATTGCTAGTTTTACAGTTCGGCCGGATCGCATTGCACAAGCGCTTGATCACAATCCGATTCTGGTGACGGCATTGAATCCGATTATTGGTTATGAGAAAGCGGCTGCGATAGCAAAGCGCGCTTACAAAGAAAAGCGTCCAGTTCTTGATGTTGCTATCGAAATGACCGATTTGGGTGCCGAACAATTGCGTAAATTATTGGATCCTAAATTTCTGATTTGATCATTGTAGCAGCCCGCTTGCGGGCGACTGCTCTTAAGATATTGCAGTTTATTTGCCCACAAGCGGACTCCGGGTTCGGAAAACAGCTTCTCAAAATATGGGCAACTGCCAACCCGTATAACTTTAGTCTGCGCTGGTATCCATCGAGCCTGGCACAAAATGCAAAGGTGCTTCTGGCCCAAGATCAATACCGGTGAAATACCAAAGGACCAGCAATGCTGTCCAGATAATTCCCAATACAACGGAATACGGAATCATTAAGGCGATGAGGCTGCCTAAACCAACGCCGGATCGATATTTCTGGAATACCGCCAATATAATCAATAGATATGAGTTAAGTGGCGTAACAATATTGACCACTGAGTCGCCAATTCGATAAGCCGCCGTGGTTAGCTCTGGGCTCATGCCGACCATCATGAACATGGGGATGAAGATGGGGGCGAGCACGCCAAACTTGCTCAACATGCCACTCATGGTGAAGTCACCAAAGACCACCACAATCACAAATAAAACTATCAATAATGGAATGGGCAAGTTTGCATCGAACAATAAACTACCACCGGCGTAAGCAAGCATGCGATCAAGATGCGAATAGGCGAAATAATTAACGAACTGCGCTAGGAAAAATAGAATGACCAACACCGGCACAATACTTCGGATGCCGTGATACATCGCATCAATGGCATCGCTTTGTGTTTTCAATTGTTTCGTTAGATAGCCATAAATTAATCCCGGAATTAAAAACACGCATAATATGATGGGTACAATCACCTGCGACCACCGGGTTCCTGGCGTTTCCACCAAGCGGCCCGGACTGGCTTTTTCAGTAATAAGTAATGGGTCTATGCTGAGCACATCATTTTTGTCAACGGCAATGTTTGTACCTGCTGCTTGAATGTCCACCGGCTGCTGCACCAGCACTCGGCCATTGGCCAGCGTTTGTTGGCCATCGCCATGCAATGGCCCCGATTTTGGCAGAATGAGGGCAGCAAAAATGCCCAGCAAAACAATCATTGCACCGAGGGACATCATAAGCGCACGTTTTTCATCGCTCTTCAGCGCCATTTCACTCATGGCACTGGTTTCTTTGCTTTGCAATTCATCGCCGTGCAATTTAATCAGGCGCGGCTCAACGATCCGATCGGTGACATACCAGGCCCCCAAGGTTACAACAATGGCCGAGATTGCCTTGAAATACAGATTGTGCAGAATCGTCATCGAGTAATTAGGGTCGATCACTCTTGCCGCATCCTGTGCGAAACCGGTCAGTACCCCATCACCGCCAGTAGGGAAAAGGCCGGCACCAAAACCACCGGCAACACCGGCAAAAGCGGCCGCCAATCCAGCCACTGGGTGTCTGCCGACCGCCAGAAACAAGGCAGCGGCCAAAGGCGGCAAAATGATATAGCCGGCATCGGAAGCCACCGATGAATTGGCACCGATAAATACCACGGCAGGGGTCATCAGGCGTCGCGGCGTCATAAACGCGAGCCATCGCATCAAGGCACTGAAGAAGCCAAATTTTTCTGCCAGACCAATGCCAAGCATGGCGACAAAAATCAGGGGCAGGGCAGGCATGTGCGCGAAATTGCGCAGCATGGACGAGAACATCCAATAAATACCGTCGGTTGTGAGCAAGCTTTTAACATGCAGGGGATCGCCGCTTTTTACCAATTCAACTTGTAAGTCGCCGTCAGCATCTTTTTTCGGGACTTCGATGGCCTTGCCAGAGGAATCAAGTCTCGGCTGGCCTTGTTCATTGAGTTTGGCCTCCATGACGATTTGCGGTTTGACCGGCTGCACACTCCAGTCTGCTGCGCTACCAATGGCGGACAATGCCACTACCGTGAGAGCCAATAACATAAATAAAATAGAAGGCTCCGGCAGCTTATTGCCTGCCCATTCAATCCAATCAAGTATGCCGCGTTTATTGTTGTTTGTGCTTCCAGATTGCGGCTTGGTAGTGTCACTCATCGGCTGGGCTCAGTTTGAATTGAGCCGAGCGTAAGGAAAGGATGTGGATTCTGTGTGAAATTTTGGGACAATGTGAACAAGCAATTCAGCCAGCATGCCGATCATAGCTTGTAGGCAGCGGATGCTACTGCTCTTGATTCAAGCCCATCTAGCAGTTTGCACCGGTGTTGGCATTAGATTTATTTGCTTGCGCGGCACCCAATTCAGGCCTTTACGTTGCGGCTGAAATGACTGATTTGGGTACCGAGCAGCTGCGTAAATTCTCGGCTCCGAAATTATTGCCGTAGCAGCACTCACGAGTGCGACAGGTTTGCGACAATTTTAGAGCCCATTCGCGCTCGTGAGCGCTCCTTCGGGGTTGCAAGTAGCTGTTCGATATATTGCCGATAGGTTTCCGGATTTTCCTACCCGATTACATGACCTGCGTCAGCAAAGGCAGGCAGAAATAGTATTCCAAAACACTTTAAGGTTTCTTTCAGAAAAGTTTGCATATAAGCGTATGAATTCATCAAGCTCGATTGCCTATGCAAAAATAAAGCTGGCTCGTTTCAATGCACCAGCTTCGTTTTTTATCTATTGCATATCTTCAGATATTGCGAACTACCACTTCCTGTTTACAGTCTTTGAAGTCATCAGCCGTCATTTTTGCATACGGTTTGAATTCAGGGATAGCGACAGCGAGTTTTTCTTGCGATGCCAAAAGCAGCGGCAATTGGGTGCAAAGCGCATTGACCGAGGCTTCGATTTTCTTTGTTCCTGCTTCGACTTTCTGTTCCAACTGCTTGGTATCGCCATTGAATATACTCTTGATGGCATCGCCTACCGCATTGCCGGCCAAGTCCACGCCTTGGGTACCAATCTCCATCCCGGAGACCGCGACTTTTGCCAGTATTTCGCGATGCGTCATCAGCAATTGTCGTTGTTCCGGCGTAATGCTCGATGGTTTTGTATCAATCAGTAGGTCGCCCAGCGGGGTAATTTCAGCTTTGGCTTTACCGTTTAACGTGCCTAAGCTTATATTGCTTTGGGCGATTTCAACTCGTGCTTTTGCCGTGGCCTCCTT